>Ga0209428_1000007_pt1 | contig 259975 bp, 213 predicted proteins | sample OlaalgELextract1_2_FD_187377 | JGI IMG/M metagenome (GOLD analysis project Ga0209428, IMG submission 187377) | Olavius algarvensis symbiont microbial communities from Tuscany, Italy - Type G ELBA extract 1 (SPAdes) (version 2) | ecosystem: Host-associated > Annelida > Digestive system >...
TCAGGGCCGGCGGCCAATCGAGACATTTGAGCTTGGTAAAAAACGTCGAGAAGAATTGTCAAAGGAGGCCGCCTAATAATCACTGACCCGAGAGGGCTGACTGTCCGGGAGGTCTTTGACTTTTACAATTGAATACACTCAAACCTACAGGGGGGCGTCCGGAAGCGGACTCGGAGACTATGCGGTAGCATATGCAATCCATCTCTCAGTCGTGGCGCTAATAAATGACCCTGTTTTTCAAAAATATGTGACCTGTAATGACAACTTAGTAGCCAGGACGAAAGAAGCGTCAAAAAAACTGAAAAAAAAGTCTCAGGCTGCGACTGCAGCAGCGTCTGCGACGCTTATCAAGCGAGGGCCGGTTACGCCAGAGACTGAAACAATGGACGAAGGTAATCACATCAAAATTGCACTGTTTCCTATGAATATTTTTTCTTCCGAATATGCCATTGGTAAGGGGGCGCAAACACAAAATAAAATAATACAAGCTGTGTCTGTGTATACCAGTGATGATTCAAAAGTTAATTTTGTCTTATGTTACAAACACCTTGATGGTTATAATGATAAGGCTAAATTATTAAGTGATATTAGCAGTATAGAGTATTCTAAATTCTGGTCAAGAAAGTCGGTTTTTTCTCCACTAGAACCAGATTGGGGAAAAGTTCGCAAAGTAGGATTAAATACGAACGCAAATGTGGCCGTTTTTATCAGGGTTAACTTTGCGCATTCAAGTCCTACTGTCGTTAATGTTTATTTGTATGAGTTCGAAACCAAAAAAATTATTATAAAAACAGCAAAAACAGGAAAAAAAGCAGTCGCAGAGACAGTTATTGAAATACTAGAAGAATATCTTGGTGAAGGTGAGAATAGATTGGGGATGAGATAGGCTTTTTCCTTTTGGTATGACCCCGATTCACAAAGACAATCTCACTAGACTAGCACCAGGAGATGGGGGCTGCCATTATCTTGTATCAATATGATTTTGTTTAGCCGATGTGTTTCGAAGCTGGGTCTATTCAGTTATTCAAGAGGACCTTAAAAAGTGGCGCTGCTTAAATCAGACGTAAAATGTATCTGCCATAATCTTCGATATATAGCAAGGTTCCATATCTCTTTTTATTTCCACCATATCACAGCACTGAGGCCTACGACCATTAGTCTTCAGCGCTAGGGATAAGCAAGAAGGTGAGGATTTTCAGAATTAGCCCCCGACTCTATTATCCCTTGGCCAGTACTTTGCCAATTGCCGTTATCTACTTTTAATCTACATTGGGGTATTAGCGGATCACCAGTGCGACCGGATATATTCGTGGGATTCACTGAGGCTCAGCGGGACAGAAGCTGCGCTGGTGCGGATGTAAAACTCTTCGTTCCCCTTTTTCTTAACAAACGCCGGCTTATCAGCCGGGTCAACCGTGATTCTGCAGATATCGGATGTGTCAAGTTCCTGAATATCGATCGTAATGAATTTGTGAAACTCCTTGCCGATATCCTGGCTGATGAGGCTGGAGAGTTTCAATAATAAACCATCGCGGTTGGGCCGTTTTTGAAAGCTGCGATAATCCAACTCAAGCCCCAGCAACTGGCCATCGTCTGCCACCCCGATAAAAAGACTGCCGCCGTCTGAATTCAAGAAGGCGGAAATGGTTTTGACGATCACATATTCCAGGTTCTTGTCCGCCTTATCGGTTTTAAGGTTCCAGCGCAGGGTGGATTTAAACTCTACCCGATCCCCTTCTCCCCCCGCGATCAGACTAGGCCAGTCGTCGGCTTCAGACTTCTTCCGGCGTCCGGCTAGTTCGCCGATCCTGTTTCGCAGGCGCAAAGAATAAAGTAAAATAAAGACCAGGGCCGCCAGTAAAATTGCAGCTCCCCCAAGGAACCAGTAGCGGTAACGGGCGATCAGCGGCTCAGGGGAATAGCTGCCATATCGGGCATAAATGCTTTCCCGCTCAGATCTGGATATTTGCTTCAGTCCCCGGTTGATAAGATTTACCAGTTGTACGTCACCCTTGCGGACACCGGCCCGCAATGTCCGGGTATAGATCCGCGCAACTGGTTTGAATTTCGTGAGGGCATTGCGCTGCGACAACAGGGAGGTCGCATTCTGGGAATCAAGTACAAAGGCGGTCAGTTGGCCGCCTACGGCCGCTGCGATAATTTTCCGGGAACCGGGGTATGTTCTGCGTTTTAAAACCGGATAGCTTTCTTTCAGAAAACCTTCTGCGTAGTCGGCCTGAATCACACCGACCGGAATGCCGCCCAACGCTTCGACAACCTCCACGTTCAGGCTCTCTTTGACATACAGGTTGGTATCCACGTTGTGGATTAGCGGCGCTGAAAAATCGGGAAAGACGGCCCGTTCTTTCGATCGAAACAACCCGATGACAACATCGGCCTCCCCGTTTCCCACCATTTCCAGGCAGCGGCTCAAAGGGGCCGGCACAAACTTCAGGTCCGCCTGGTTCTTTTCGGCCCAGAGCCGCCAGATATCCACCAGCATGCCCTGGGGGCGGCCGTTCTGATCCACGTAGGCATAGGGTTTATAGTCTTTGTAATGGGCGATGGTGAGTGACGTAGCCCCAGCATGCGGCTGTATCGGCAGCGTCCCCACGATGATCAATAGCACAATACCCGCAGTTAAACAGACGTTCCTTTTCATTGGGTCAACCCTTTGCTATGTGGTTTTCACAGCACAGCCTGCTTCCATTTGGCTGCAAATCTGGCTGGCAAAACCGGCCCCGGCTTCCTGGTAAACATTGTACACCGCTTCCACGCCCGCCGCCTGCAGCTTTTCGCCTTCGTCTTCATAACGCACGATGGCTGACAGGGTCCCTTGAAAGCCCCGGCGCTGTAACTGCCCGGCGGCATGCAGGTTTTCCGTATAAGACGGCATACAAAGTAAAATGGTGTGAATCCGCAGCCCTTTAAAGGTAACCGCCCGCTCCCAGAAGTCGGGATCCATAACATCACCCCGTATAACATTGCGGCCGCCTTGACGCAATTGGGTAACCTTCTCGGCGTTGAAATCGATCCCGATTACATCCACGCCATACTGTGACCGCAGGTAATCGTAGGCGGCCACGCCGACAGACCCCATTCCAAAAACGGCGATGGTCGCGTTGCCGGGATTAATGGGCCGATCGTCGGGGTGGCGGTCACCAGTCTCATAGCGCCGGAGCCGGTTGGCGTATTTTTCATAGATGTAGTGGGCCGCCGTGTTGAGCGGCGCCGCTATGAGAAATGTAATTGCCAGGGCCAGGGCGATGATGACCAACCACTGACCGGATAGCCAGCCGTTGGCGACCCCGACCGCGGCCACGATAAGACCGAATTCACTGTAATTCGCCAGACTCAGGGAAGCCAGCAGGGCTGTTCGGGCCCTGAGGCCGAACCGGGTAATGAGGATAAAAAACAGACCTGTCTTAAAAAACACGCCCAGGGCCAGCAAACTGGCAATCCCTACATCGGCCATGCTGGGCAGCCCGATCAGGCCGATACTCAGGAAAAAGCCTATCAGCAGCAAGTCTTTAAACCCCAGCAGGACATCCGACAACTCCCCCGCCTTGGGGTGCCGGGCCAGCAGAATCCCGACCACCAGAGCCCCCAGATCCGGCTTCAGCCCAACCCATTTGAAGGCCCCGGCCCCAAGCCCGAAAGCCAGCAGAAAGCCGAAAAGAAGCAATAACTCCCGATGGCCCACCTTGGTCAAAAACCGCATCAGCAAAGGCCGGGACGCTACCAGCAGCGCCACCAGCACCAGTGCCCAGGGGGATGGCAGACTGCCGGTCGTAAACGTCATAAAAATCACGGCGAAGATATCCTGCATCACGAGCATACCGATGGCCAATTTCGCGTGGGGAGATGATGTTTCGCCGCGTTCTTCAAATACCTTGACGGCAAAGACGGTGCTGGAAAAGCTCAAGGCAAAAGCCGCCAGCAACATGATGCGCAGGTCCATCCCGCGCAATAGTACCAGCCCGGCACCGGCCGCACCAACCGCTGTCAGGGTGAATACAGCCAGGGTGATCAGCATATGGATAGAGGCTCCCGCCCACACCTCAGGCCGAGCGAGGTTTTTGAGCCGTAGTTTCAGGCCGATGCTGAACAGCAGCAACAAAACCCCGAGATCCGCCACCTGTTCGATCTGCGCGTTGCTGCTATACCCCATGGCCTTCAGAACGAAGCCGGCCAGCAAGTAGCCAACCATGGGTGGCAGACCCGCCCGGTAGACCAGGTATCCAAACGCAAACGCCACTATTAAAAAGAAAGGTTCCATGTCAGCCCCAAAATGAGAGTAGTCGTCGCCATAGAAATTACCGGGTTTTTTAACGCTTGTAAAGCCACGTCCCGCGACCCGACCCAGTGTGACCGATTAACACCATGATATGCACTCGTTTGATATTCAAGAAAAAATGTGATTATACTGGCTGGAAGCTCGGCTCTCCACTTACACCCCTTATAGAGGATAGACCGATGATATCCCATCGCTACAATCTCTCCCGCCTGGGTTTGATACTCGCCATGCCCCTGTTGGCAGCCCTGGCAGCGCCATCAGCATCCATGGCGGACCAATCCGACGCCCTGAAGCAGTGTCTGGCAGAAGAAATGCTGCGGGCCCGTGATGACCAGACCGTGGGTGAGCTAAAGAACATCTGCCGCGCAAAACTGGCCGCGGCGCCCGTTGATGAAAAAAAAGAAACCCCGGATACCGAAAAATGGCTGTCGTGTCCGCGAGACCCCGCTGAACCGGCAGCGCCCTCCCTGATGGCGGAGCGCCGGCGGTGTGAAGCTAAAACCGAGGAAAATGCATTTGCCATTACGCCGCACAGGCCCAACTACATCCTGCTGGCATCTTACAATACCACCCCCAACGCGGAACCATTCATCGCTGAATTTCCCAATGCGGAAGAAGATCTCGATCACACGGAAATAAAATTCCAGATCAGCCTGAAATTTCCAATTTACAAAGACACATTTATCAAGGGCTCTGATTTCTATGCCGCCTACACCAACCGTTCCTTCTGGCAGGCTTACAACGATCTTTCCGCTCCGTTTCGGGATATCAACCACGAACCGGAAATCTGGCTGGCCTTCCACCCGGAGGGAGAATTCCTGGGATTTGCCAACCGGCGCAATGATGTCGGATTCAACCATCAATCCAATGGTCGCGGTGGGGCCCTCTCAAGGAGTTGGAACCGGATCTATGCCAATTTTCTTTTTGAAAAGGAGAACCTGTTTCTCAATCTCAAACCCTGGTGGCGCATACCCGAAGATGAGAAAAGCGATGACAATCCGGACATCCACAACTACCTGGGCTATGGGGAGTTAACCGGTGGCGGCCAATGGAACAAAAATACGGTCAGTTTCCTGCTGCGCAACAATCTACGTTTTACTGACAACCGCGGGGCGTTCCAGATCGACTGGAGCTTTCCGTTCTTTACCAGCCGATTCCTGCGCTGGTACTTTCAGTATTTCACAGGCTATGGTGAAAGCCTGATCGATTATAACGCCAGCTCGGACAGTCTGGGGTTTGGCGTACAGCTGAGCGACTGGTTCTAAAAGACTATTTTAAAAAATGTCTTCTTGTCGGGTGTAGCTCAGAGAGCGTAGACTGATTGCCCAATCGTCAGCCTTCGCTGCAGCTATGGCTGACAAACTCTGTTGGGAGCCTTGCTTGTCCGGCGAAGCTCAAAGAGCGTAGACGGGACCTTGAACCAAAATCCGATTTTTAAGATAGCCTCAAGTTAACTGTAGCCTCGGCAGCCCTGACAGTGCTATAGTTCTAGAAGGCAGCTGTTCTACCACTGATGCGATTGGAGATCGTGATCATGCCGGACATCCGCATAGTCTTCGACGTATGGTTGCTGATTATCCCCCTGTTCTTTCATGCTCTGGGCCTGTACTGCGTGGCGGATATCATCATGAATGGCCGCACCAGCCAGGGAACCATAGCGTGGGCCATGGCCCTTTTGTTGTTTCCCTATCTGGTGGTGCCGATCTATATGGTCTTCGGCGGCCGCAAGCTCAGGGACTACGCGGTGGCTCGACAAGCCGGCGACCGGGCCATCAACCACCTGGGCCGGCAATTGGAATCCAGCGAAGAACTCCGGGAACTGGCCGGAGAACTGCGCGACCCCCAGATTGACGCGCTGTGCAATATCGCCCGTCTGCCCGTGGCCGGCTGGAATCGCTGCAACCTGCTCATCGACGGTGAACAGACGTTTACCTCCATCCTGGAAGGCATCCGCCGCGCGGAAAAGTATGTCCTCGTGCAATTTTTTATCATCCACGATGACGGCATCGGTCGCCAGGTGCGTGATTTATGCATCGCCAAAGCCCGGACGGGTGTTCCGGTTTACTTCCTGTACGACAAGATCGGTTGTGCCGGCCTGCCGAAAAGTTACCTGGAGCCCATGGTGGCCGCCGGAGTCAAGGTGTCCGTCTTCAGGGTTGGCCGGGGGTTCATCAACCGGTTCAGGGTTAATTTTCGCAATCACCGCAAGATTGTGGTCGTCGATGGGCAAACCGCCTGGGTTGGCGGCCACAATGTCGGCGATGAATACCTGGGCAAAAGCAAGCGTTTCGACACGTGGCGGGACACGCATGTTATTATGCGCGGCCCGGTGGCCCTGCCGGTGCAGCTTTCGTTCTGCGAAGACTGGTACTGGGCGACAGAAACGCTGCCGGAAGTATCCTGGGAGGCACCTGCCAAAAAGGGCAAAGAGGCCGTCCTATGCATGCCCACCGGACCATCGGACAGTTTTGAAACCGGCGCGCTGTGGGTGGTCCACGCCATCAACATGGCCTGGGAACGCTGCTGGATATTGAGTCCCTACTTTGTCCCCGACAGCTCGGTGATCAACGCCTTGCAGTTGGCGGCGCTGCGCGGTGTGGATGTGCGCATCGTCATCCCCGCCAACCCCGATAAACGCGTGGTATGGTGGGCGGCGCACAGCTATTTCAAGACCATGGGGGAAGTGGGCGTATCGATTTTGAGATACCAGAAAGGATTCATGCACCAGAAGGTCGTCCTGGTCGATGACCGACTCGCAACCATCGGCACTTCAAATCTCGACAACCGCTCCCTGCGCATCAATTTTGAGATAACCATGATGTTTACGGAGCGGGCCTTTATTCAAAGGGTGGCCGCCATGTGCGAGACTGACTTCACCGCCTGTGTTCCTTTGACCCCGGCCGAGGTAAAATCCTGGCCCTTGCACTTTCGATTGGCCACGCGGGCCGCCCGACTGCTCTCCCCAATCCTGTAATTTCAACCTCTATTGTGTTGCGGTACCGGCTGGGACTTGTTTTGGTTCCTCCATTGAATCTTCCCGGGTTTCATCACCCCCCGGCAGCGATTCCACCACTTTTAAAGGCGCCTTCAGGGTCCTTTCCAGGATCCCCATCAACCCGCGCCCCACGGCTGCGGGCGGCAGGGGTCGCACCTGTGGATCCGCGGTGCTGCCCTGAATCCGTACCGGTGCCGAAAGCACCGATCCACCGGTAATATAGCCCACCACGGGCATCTTCTTGACCAGGCGATCGACGGTCTTCAAGGGAGCCACCAGCAGGTTAAGGTCCAGGTTATCATTCATCAGATCTACGGTCCCCTCACCGGAGACCTTCATCGTGTGGCCGTCCACCAGGATTTCATCGAAGTCCAAGACCCCGGATTGTATCACAGCGTGGGCCCGGATGGCATCGTAGCCGAAGCCCTTTTCACCCAGACCGGATACCTTGCCGGCAAACACCTCGGTAACATTCAAAAAGGCGAAGATTTTCGTCAGCATATTCGATCGGTAGATCATCCCGTCATCACTGGAAAAGGCAATGTCCCCCTGTAAGTTCTGCATTAGATCTTCAGTCGGACCGTGGGCTTCTACAGTTCCGATCAGGCTGAAAAAACTGTCGGCCCGCAGGGGCTTGTCCTGCAAGCACTCCCAGGTGGCCTGCATGTTCTTCTTCCCGGCAGACGGCCGGAAAGCCAGGTGCATGCCATCCGGTTCGATACGAATGGTCCCCGGGGTAGCGATCCCGCAAAGGTCAGCCTGCGTAACCGCTATATTCACCACGTCGGACTGAATGGTTATATTGGCGTGCAGGGGTTTCCAGGTATAGTCTTTGAATGTGAAACGCGGGGTTTTGAAGCGGACAATGCCATTGATCGGTGGTTTCTCCCGCGGAGGAGCGTCCGGCTTTTTGGGAGCATCCGACGTCTCCTTTTGTATCTTGGCGAAAGCCGCGGCATCCAAACTGTCGGCTGTCAGTTCCAGGTCAAACGTATAAGCAGCATCGGTTATGCCGGCCGTGCCTTTCAGGTGCATGGGCGCTCCCGTAAAAAGCAGATCGGCAGACTGCAGGCTGGCGTTTTTACCCCGGCATTCCAGGGAAAATCGCTCAAATTCAAGGGCGCTGACCGGCAACCCCCTTACAATCAGGCCCTCGCCCTGGAGTGTCCCGGTAACGTTTGAGGCGCGCAGATTCTTTATATCCAGGGATGCTTTTAATTTTCCGTCCACCCAGCCCTTCAGCGATTTATTCTCCTTGAGAATACGATCGAGGGTGGTCTTCTGTAATTTGCCGGCATAGTCCAGTTCAATGCGATCAGCGGCCCTGGTAAGCTTGATGGATATGTCTGAAATACCGTCGTCCAATTCAAACCGTTTTATCTCCCAGCGCCCCGGTGCAAATGCGGCTTCGGCGCTAGCGCGAGTCCCACCGCCAGCAGCCAGTTCTCCTTTAATAGCGACATTGCCGCGGTTGTCCCACTTCAGGTTTACACCGGAAAACTTAAGTGGGGGCTGCACGCGCAAGTGCTCCGGCAGCTCCAAAAATCGACGGGCCCATACCATGGCCTGCTCACCAAGCGAACCGTCCAGGGACAGGTGCATGGCCTCCGGTTGACCTGGTTTTCCCAGAATTTCGCTGGTCGTGGTGAGATTCGCGTCCAGATACTGCACTTGCAAATTGTCGAGCGTGAAACTTCGCGGCTTGAAGCCGACATAGCCTTGCGACAATTGCAAAGGGCCGTCCAATTTCGGCGAGGATATGATGACTGCTTTGACACCCGTGGCGGCTTCTATTATCCAAGCGGCCGGTTTTGCCAGGGGGCCTTCGATGCCCAACCGGGTGAGGTCCAGGTCGCCTTCGGCCGTGGAGATAAACTGGCGCATGTCCTGCAACCCTTTGAATACCGCCAGCCAGGGGTAGAACTTTTCCAGGTGCACCTTGGCCCGTGAAGCGGAAATCCCCAATTGCGCTTCTTTTTGCCAATCGATGAACGCATCCACTTTAGCAAAGGTGCCGTAGGGCAAACGCCCTTTCATCTTCTTAAAATCCACGCGCTGATTGACCAGAAGCACCTCTCCGCTGACTGCTTCCAGGTCCATCTCCGCACCTGGAATAAAAATCAAGCCCTGATCGAGATGACCGGCAGCTTTCAACTGCGGCACGGTCCAGCCTTCTGCAGTCCGGTGCGTCTCCAGGTGACAGGTGGCCTTGGTAAGCGTTCCGGCCCGGGCCACTTTGAAGGCGGTCTGGACCCAGCCTACATCACCGGCAAATTCCGTAAAACCGCGGGCCACGGCCGCCACATCGATACGCCGGCCGACGGCGTCCAGGATCAAAGACAATGGCCGGGACGAACTCCCATAGGTGAATTCACCGCGGCTTTCCAGGTCGAGCTCCCGTGAGGCAATCCTGAACGTGTTGATATCCCAGGCCAGGGTTTTAAAATCAGCGTTGATATCGCCTTTTAGCACAATATCCTGGAGTTCAAGACGCCGCTTCTGTCGCTGGATACGGACATCCGGAAGACGGGCGGCCACCCAGGCCTCGATCTTTTCAGCTTCCTCGGTGGTAAAAACCACTTCCAGTCCCAGGCGGGTATCAGAGATGGTGATGCCGGGTAACGGGGGCAGTTCCGCCAGCAGGGCGCGCACGTTCAGGCCATCTACCTCGAGGCGGCCACTGCCGCCGCGGGACTCCAGGTTCACCTTGCCTTTGAAGGACAACTGACCGCTGAGTGGCGACAGGCAATCCAATACTAAATCCACAAGCTGTTCCCGGCTGCGCAGATACAGGTTGATCTGCTCCAGATTCAACTCCGGTTTGTCCGGCCGGAGTACCGTTATCTGGCCGTCTTTTACTTTGATCCTCAGGTCCGGCCCCAATCGGGCCAGGGCACCGAAAAAGGCAGCCAGTGATTCTTGGAGTTTTTTCTGTGAATCCACTTTGGCGGTCGGAACCGCCCTGGTTGTCCGTTGGGCCACGTCTACCCGGATCTCAGGACGATCAATGACGAAATCTTCCAGTTCAAGGGAGCCGGTTAGAAGTGCCGGGAAATCGGGATAGATGGCCAGGGCCGCCGTATTCAGCGCCACTTTGCCCGGAATTTGAAAATCCACCTTTTCAGCGGTCAGGTGCGGCAGGGGCAGCAGGTTCAGAACCAGCTTTTCATAATGCAGTTGGCCGCCGGTCAACCGGGTCGTCTCGGCGGCTATTTTGCTGCGGACCACCTCCGAGCCAGTCAGCCAGCGGGAGCCCAGAACCAGACCAATCCCGACGGCGACCAATAAGACAACGACCAGGCCGCCGGCCAGAAAATATTTACGGATGCGCTTCAATCAATCGTCCTTTTTTGATCCCAGATATTTGCCCACTAACAAGGCCACCAGAAGGGTCATGTAAAACTGCCCGCTGACGCTGATCAACAGGGCGAGCGAACGGGTGGCTGGCGATACCGGCAACACATCGCCATACCCCAGGGTCGTCATGGTGACAAAACTGAAATAGATGAAATCGTAATAGCTGGGTGGATTGCCTCCAGGAAAGTGCATGACCGGTGACATGCCGAGAATATGGCTTTCGATGGCATAGGTCGAATGCAGCAGAAGTGACCAGAGTATGCCCAGAAGCAGATATCCGTTGACCGAACTAACGATAATGGCGGCATCCACCTTTTTTTTCCGGGCTATGTGCCGGATAAGAAATACCACGATGAGCAATAGAAACGAAAACGTCGCGATGTAATCGAGAATATTCAGCATTACATCATCGATAAAATTGGTAAGCATCAGTAGAAAGATCACCAATAGACCGGACGGCAAGAGGATGCGCCGCGTTCGCGGCCGGAAGTCCAGACAAAAGATGCTGGACAGGACGATGGCCGCCAGAATCGAATGTTTTAAGATAACTCTTTCCGACTGAAAAATAGGAAAGACCGTGATGGAGATGACCAGGCAAACCAGCAGGATGACATTATTGCGCTTGAGTTGTTGTGGTGTCATGATAAATTTTGTCGTTACGGTTTTCTATAAGGTTACCGGCACTGTAGTACAAGCGGGATGGTCTTTCAAGCCTGGTACGGCCCGGTAATGAATACTATCCAGCCGTCGCGGCGATTACGACATAATAACGGCAAGCTTTTCCCAGGACTACCCAGAAGGCAAACAGGTAGAGGTTCACCCGCAGGACACCGGCTGCCACGGTCAACGGATCGCCAACGAAGGGCAGCCAGGCAAAAAACAGGACAGGTGCCCCCCAACGGCCATAGACTTTTTCCATTTTTTCCTGGGTCGCCTGGTCGATCTTAATAAAGCGCGAAAAAACAATGTTTGCCCCCCAACGGCCAACCAGGTAATTTACCAGAGCTCCCAGCGAATTACCGGCGGTGGCGATGAATAAAAGCCCCAGTGGGTTGAATTCCCCTGCCGCCATAAATGCTACGGTGGCTTCGGAGCCCAACGGCAGGAGTGTGGCGGCCAGAAAACTGATGAGAAACAACCCGAGGTAGCCAAAATTGGCAATCATATACGCTGTCATGGTAAGCCTGTTTCGCTTATCTGTTTAGTGCGGTCAACCAGCAACTCGATTCAACCTGCCTGCTTAGCATCTTTGAATTTTGACAACAAGTCCCGGAGACTTTAGGTTTAGAATATATCCCGACTTAGAACGTTGCCAAAGCTTGCCTGCATATTTTTCCGACTGCCGGAACGACATCCCGGTGGTCGTTCATCCACTCTAACGTAAAAAGGAGGTCTATCATGGACACCACAAAGGAAAAAGCAGCCTTCATTTGTGTCAAGGACACCCTGGACGGCGCTTACCCGTCCCTTGTGCTGGGTATCAACGCTGCTCGCCAGGGGATGGAGAGCAAGATTTTCTATTCCTTCATGGGCATGAACCTGGTGATGGCCGGGGGCGCCGAGCGCGCTAAATTCATCCCCCCGGGTATGATGGGTGCGGTCCCGGGTATGTCCACCATCGCCACGGGGATGATGAAGAAGAAAATCGACAAGGCCAATATCCCCAGCCTGGCCGAACTCCAGGAGATGGCGCAATTGGAAGGGGTTGAACTGATCGCCTGTCAGATGACCATCGACATGATGGAAATTGACGAATCCAAACTCATTGATGATGTGGTTGTCTGGACGGCCGAGGATTTTCTCAAGTTCGCCCGGGAATGCAAGATCTGCCTCTTCACTTGATGCGGTGCATTTCCAATTAATTTCAGGTCACTGGGAACGCTGGGGGTCGATCAATACCAAAATCGGAACACACGGGGCGGTGAGGATTTTGGTTTGACATCTCGGACGGCGAAATAGTAGATAATGGGTAAGGGCTTCGCTGATGAGGTCCCCCAACCGACCGCATCCGGCACCCTGCTGTGTATACCGTACACAATCAAGCAGACAGCCATCTCACCTGCGCACCTCCGCGGAAAGGTTGGGTTTCAAGCCCGGGTACCGAGCTCCCCGGGCAGCGTGCCGACTATCCCCATTTACTGGAGGCCTGCATGAAAAATCAAGATCTGCACTATGACACCCTCCTCAGGGTGACCGAGGCAATCTCCCAGAGTAAAGAACCCGCAGAAGTTTTTCGGTTGGCCGTCGAAACCCTGAAGACAACCCTGGGAGCCAAAGGCTGCTCGCTTTTCCTGATCGATGAGAAGACCCATGAACTGGGTTTGGCAGCCTCCACCGGACTGAGTCAGGAATATATCACCAAGGGTCCGGTTAAGCACATGGGGACCTTGAAAGACTCATTGGAAAACGGCCCCCTGACCATCCACAATGTAGCTGAAGATCCACGTATTCAATACCCCGCCGAAGCAGTCAAAGAAGGGATCGTTTCCATTCTATCGGTCCCCATCAAAATGCACGGGCGCGTGGAGGGGATTATCCGCATCTATAGTGCCGAACCTTGGGACTTCGCCCTTAAAGATGTCAACCTGCTCCAGGCGGTTGCCCAGATTGCCGGCATGGCCATCGATCTCGGCCGCCTGTACAAAGGCTATGACACCAGCATCGAGATATTGAAGCCCACCTGATAATAAAGACTTAAAGCAACACGCATCTATTCAAATCGATCAAGTTCCGGATTATAGGCGGACGGTGTTGAGTCCAGGAAAGTGGCCAACTGGCCATCACCCGGGTCGGTCAGCATTCTGTGCACCAGGCAGGTAAAACTGTCGAAAGCACCCAGCTTGGTACCAGCAACCAGCATTTCAACGGAAGCCCCGCGATATTCTTCCAAAATTTCAGTATCATTACGCCTCAAAAAACGAATAATCTCAAGCCCATCCGGATGGGTGTCGAGGTATGGGGCTGCTGCGGACAGTAAAAAAGCAAAGACCCGGCGTTTATAACCCTGCACCTTTTCCGGGTCGCAAAAATCAAGATAGGCTTGTTTTCTGCGGTCAAATTCCAATTCAAGGGCTTGTTGGTCGCGGCCGGCTATGTTTTTCTCCTGGAATATGCGCTGGTGCAGATTTTCAATGGCGGCCGCGGCCAGCTGCTGACGGTGATGCACGATATCAGGATCGAAGGTTTTGAAATATTCAGCCAGGTTCATCATACCCGGCGGGGTCAGATCCTGATCGCCATTATCCAGCAGAACGTTTTCAATCTGGGGGCCCAGCAGGTAGTCCAGCACGAACTTGCGGCCATCCAAATCGCACACGGCCAAAGGTTTGAAATATTCAACCATCAGGGCCTCCCGCCCTACCCTTTTTCGGAGGATCCAGTCTGGTTGCGGTCCAATCGGCAGCCGGCACTGGCCGGTGGGGTTCAAAGCGCTGGTGAAGGTCGGAATGACCATCCAGGCTGCTTCCGGGGTAAACTCGATGCCGTAGTTGTCGGTAACCGACGATTTGATCGTGGCAAAATCTTCGTCCAGCCCGGCGGGAATGAGCAACTCGGCTGTATCGTGGTGGGCATGAAAGGTCTTGCCCAGTTCAGCCTCGATCCGGGCTATCCGCCCCCGGTTTTTTTCGGTCAGGCTGACGGAGATATCGACACCTTCAGCCAACAATTGCCTGGCCAGGGCTTCACTGCCCCGGGGAACCTTGGTGAGCAGCCCGAATCTGGTGTGATAACCCTGCTGTTGCATGTACCGCAGCAAATCGGCAATCGTGCGATCACTGCATTGATAATCAAGCGGGTCCGAGGCGCAATAGAGCGCATAGTGGTCATTCCCGGCGCCAGACAAATCCTGAACGATACGCCGGGCGGCATCAAAGTCAAAATGCCGCCGTACACCCGCCAGGGCCCATTCGTTGCAGCGCCGGCAAAAGTTGCTGCATCCCACGGAGAGCTGGAGTGAAGCAACATTTGGCAAGATAGACCGATACAGCGCTTCATCACCGGGCAGGTTTTGTCGCCATGCGGCATACGCGACATAATCGATGTCGCGAACCTCGGCCCGAACGACCTGGGCCAGGGCTGACTTCAATTTCACACGGGTGGGCTGTAATTTTGCCGTGGCGTTTTCTCCGTAACGGCTGCCGAGGTTTTTGGCCGCGACAAGGATCTGGTTCACCTTTTTCTGTTCTGCCTCGGCAAGGCGTGTCCGGGCCTGCAATTGGTGGGTGACACCCCGCATTAGATCTGCAGCGGCATCCAAATCACCGCGAATCAAAGCGGCTACAAAAGCTGTCTGACTATTTTCAAATGGTTTTTCCATGCAAGCCTTACATTACCGGGTACCGGAATTAGCTATAGCGATATTGAGTGGGTATCGCAAAAATTTCAATTGAATGCAACCTGGATTGACCGCAGCCGCAGTCCAACCTGTAAGACTTGCACTTTCTTTGATCGTTGTTACAATATTGAATAATTATTCAGGACGCCAAGTGACAATCAAACCTGCAAGGTATGGAAACAACATGCAATCTCAACAACTCGCCATAGACAACCTGTTGAAAGTCACCCTGATATTGGAAGCCGGCCCCGCCCAGGAAGATTTCAAGCCCTCCCGGGAACCCAAGAAAATAGAGTTTATCTACGGTATCGCCGTCTGCGGCATCACGCCTTTCGAGAGAACACTTTATCAGAAACGTGCGGGCGACGAATTGAATACCACTGTAGACCTGAACGATGCCGAGGCGTATTTCGGCCCCCTTTCGCCCGGTATCCTGAACTGGCTGCCGGAACGTGGAGAATTGGCGTTTAAAGTGGGCATTGATTCCGTATCGACTCCCAAAGATAGAGAGATCGTAAAGGCCCTGGCCGCCGGCGGCGGTTGTGGAGGCGATTGTGATTGCGGTTGCGGCTGCTGATAAAACCTACCAGTGTATTAGAAGCCATCTCAAAAAAGTCTTTTGTCCCAATCTCGGCGTTGGGCGCTACATTTAAATCCTCGAAATACAAAAGTATTCACCACGATGGGCATTGGCTGCGCCGGCACCTCTGGTTTGAATATTGCGCCCGCCTTGACCTTGAACCAAAATCCGTTTTTTGAGATAGCTTCTAATACGTTGGTCGATTCCGATTGCATTCTCGATCCTGATATTTTAAAATTAAACATTTCAAAGACATCGACACCACCTGTTCCCTCGAGGCGGTCTTTGCCAGGCGACCTTCCGTGCGCGCCCTGCCCTGTCCCTGAAAAACCGGTTTTCCAAAGGGAGGCGCATCATGGCAATCCGCCGTCCAAACTATTCCCGGAAGACTGAAATCGTACATGGCACTGATCGCGGCCGTTCCGAAGCCGGTGATCTGGTCCCACCGATCCACATGACCTCGGCCTTCGAGTTTAAAAATGCCGATCATGGCGCCGCCCTGTTTGCCGGCGAGAAAGATGGCTATATCTACACGCGGATTGCGAATCCGACGGTGGGCCGCATGGAGGCCAAAATAGCCCGCCTGGAAAAGTGCGCGGCTGCCGTTGCCACCGGTTCCGGCATGGCCGCCATCGCCGCCGTGGCCCTTACCCTCGCCAAGCCGGGGGACAATTTCGTGGCCAGCACGACACTCTATGGCGGCACATTCAACCTCTTTACCCAGCGGCTGCGAAATTTCGGCATCGAAGCCCGCCTGGTACCGCCGGAAAAAGCCAACTCCCGGCAGGCCATAACCAGCCGCATCGATGCGCGGACCCGTTTTCTATTCATGGAAACACCGGCGAATCCGACCCTGGATATCATAGACATCGCGGTGTGGGCTGATGCCGCGCGTACGCATAACGCAGCCTGCATTGTCGATAATACCTTTGCTACCCCATACCTGCAAAATCCAGCGACACTGGGAGCCGACATCGTCGTCCACTCGGCGACCAAATATATTGGCGGGCATGCGGATGTCATCGGTGGTGTCATTACGGGTTCACGGGAGATGATGAGCCGCATCCGTGAAGAGTACCTGCACTCATTTGGCCCGGTGATGAGTCCCTTCAATGCCTGGCTGTTTCTAAGGGGGCTCAAAACCCTCGCGATCCGCATGGAAAAACACTGTGAAAATGCCCGCCAGGTAGCCGATTGGCTCCAATCCCAACGCGTCGTCCGTAAAGTCTATTACCCCGGCCTTGCAACGCATCCAAACCATCAAGTTGCCAAAACCCAGATGAGGGCCTTCGGGGGCATGCTGGCTTTCGAAGTAAAGGGCGGCATTCAGGCCGGCAAAACAATCATGGATAAAGTGCGCCTTTGCCGCCTGGCGGTCAGTCTGGGGGATTGCGAGACCCTGATTCAACACCCGGCCTCCATGACCCATAGCACTTACTCACGATCCGAGCGCCTGGAGGCCGGTATCAACGATGGCTTGATCCGCCTGTCCGTCGGCATCGAGAATCCCGTGGATATCGAGAGCGATCTGGAGGGGGCGTTCAAACAAATTTGAGCACCCCACGAGACCAAGTAAAGCATCCTGGCCCGGAGGGCCAGGCTTTGGGACGCCCCTAAAAGGGGCTTTACTATCAAAACACAAAGGCAAAACCGTGCATCGCGCAGAGACGCAAAGGCGCAGAGACGTCCTCATTAAACTTAAAATCAATGAAAAGTCCAGCGCAGTCGGGAGATCAAAACCAGGATATAGTCGCACTATCGTGCGAAGAACCACTTCAAGGCCCTTTCGGTTTTCTCTGTGTCTCTGCGCGAGGATAATGCCTTTACGGCACAGCCGACTATCTCAGACCTGGCCCTGAGGGCCAGGTTTTAAGGCGCTGAATAAATACAATTATAGGATTTCAACCTGGCGCGACCGGATTGAACGCTCCCCATAACAAGCTGCGGGGGGCGCACGCTGATCGGTTTAAAAGGACCTACCGACATCGATGCGGTGTGATTCAATAAATGCCAGCATCACGCGATGCGCTTTTTCTTTTAGACCCGGCTCCTCGATACCCAGTAAGATTGCTTTTCTTGCCTCGCTGAAAACCCAGATTAAAAGACAGATGCTGAAACATCCAACTGTAATAGCCATACAGGCTGAGCGGATATGGACACTGCCGAAAACAGCAAAGATCAGGATTGTCATGGTGGCGGCAAACATGTAAAGCCGCAGGGCGGAAACGATTAGATCATGGTGGCGGATAGTCCAGAGGCATATCTCGACAATTGACTTGAAAGTGTGGTTTTTTTGATGCGTGTACATGGATTCCCTCCTTTCGCTAAATTGTCATCATCCTCCTTTCCTGCGTTTATGAAAAATCGGGTTGAAGAATATCGGGTTGTTCTTCCGGGTTGTTCTTCCGGGTTGTTCCTGACTGGTAATAGAATAATCATTTTGATGGCTTAAATCAATGCTTTCAGATGGTCCCCAACTATATCCACTTGATATAAATAGTTTTCCTTTCTGAATTCCAGGTCGGCCACGGCGTCCGGACGGACGCGGAAAAAGGGGACTGCGTGGGGGCAATTACCCGGGAAATCGCGGGCATGGAAGGGTGTCGCCTGCCGGAGACGGCTGGTTTCCCGGCACCCCCCGTTGCGACAGACGTTAGAACACCGGATAGGCATCGGCCCAGCCGACGGCATCCGCGTAACTGTCGGGCAGGGCCTCTTCGGAAAGATCGACTACTACGCTCAATTCCCGACACCTTTCCCAGTCTCCGGTTTCATAGGCTGTAACCAGGTTGAGATAGCCGGCCAGGGCACCTTTACGGTCAACCAGCGCTGCTTTCACGCTCTCGGAAAAGGGCAGTTGTTCCACGATGGCGTCCATGGGTGCATCCAGCATGGCATCCAGCATAGAAAAAAGGCCGACCAGGAAGAGTTCCGCCGGGTCCGTACCTCCCCCACTCGCCTGACCGATCAATTGGCAGAACTTGGCCCGGATAATACTGGCTTTGATCAATTCATTGGGTTTGTCAGCGGCCAACTCAGCGGCTGTGACCAGCATGACGAATTGGCGGATACCGTTTTCACCCAGCAGAACCAGGGCCTGGCGAATCGAAGTGATCTCCTGCACGCGCCGGAAATACGCTGAATTGATGTACCTTAGCAGTTTGTATGAAATCGAAATGTCGATGTTCACCATCTCCTCGAGCTTCTCCATACTGCAGTCTTCCCGATTCAGCTCCGCAATGAGCTGCAACAGGCTGATATGCGAGGGGGCAATGTCCGTTGATTTAAGGATTTCAGGCTTGCTGAAAAAATAGCCCTGGAAATATTTGAACCCCATCTCCCGGGCAGCCTGGTACTCCTCATGGGTCTCGATTTTCTCGGCCAGAAATTCCACCTCATGCTGGGACAGCCGGGCAAGCATATCACCCACTTCCTCCTGGGGGGTCAGCATAAAATCGATTTTGATGATATTCGCCAGGGCAATCAATTCCGTGAGATCGTCCCGGTAAATAAAATCATCCAGGGCCAGGATATACCCTTGCTGCATGATCTGCTCACAGGCCCGGACGACCGCGTCACCCGGGGTTACATCTTCCAGCACCTCGACCACCACTTCCTCGGGTGGAAACATGGTCGGCACCTGTTTCAGCAGCAGGTCTTCGGTAAAGTTGATGAACGCTTTTTTGCCCCCGGTGAGTTGGTCCAGGTCGATATTGAAAAAACTGCGGGTAAGAAGCTTGGAGGTCGCCACGTCCCCGTCAATATCGGGAAAGGCGTTGGACATGCTGTCCCTGAAAAGCAGCTCGTACGCGGCGATATTCTTTTTGCGGTCGAAGATCGGCTGCCTGGCTACATAAACGTCCATGGGCTTCCTTTAATAATCATTGCCATATCTGGTGATTGCGTGAGCTATATTCGATACTGAGCGATCAGGATAAAATATGCAGGTCCATATCAAGTATAGTCCCCCCCCTTGTCGTTTTCAACCAGCGCCATTTGCCAAACCATACGACCCTGATAGATGGACAAGGCCTTAACCATGATTTACGATATACATATCGGCCGGTTGGAAAAAAATCTAAAGTTTTACTTGTCACAACCGATATAACGGATATAGTTGGGAAACCTGTGCATAGCCAACGATTGATTCGATGGCGGCACTTTCCCTGCGGGTGGAATTGTACCTATCAAGGTTCATCCGCCGGTTGCCGGACCAGATGAAAGCCGGCAGCACCTGAAAACGAGACGCAGCCCGCTATAAAGAGCGGGGCATCCCCCTGAGAAGCAGGTGGTTAAAAGTGACGTTATTGCATCGAAAGTCACAAGGAGCACACAAATGGAAGTAACTGGAAAAAACATCACCACAACCCTGGAGGCCTATACGAACAAGGTCCAGCAGACCAAGCAGCCAGCCGGCTCTGATCCGGAAAAAGAGCAGCCCAGTGTCAAAGGGGATACCGTCAGCCTCTCCAAAGAGGCCCGCGAGGTGACTTCCGTCACCCAGAAACTTGAGGAAACACCGGATATCCGCGAGGACAAGGTGGCTGAAATCCAGGAAAAAATTAACAACGGCACCTATACCGTCGATGGTCAGAAAGCAGCCACCAACCTGCTGGCCGAGTCTTTGATCAACGAGCTTGTATAACCATTCGATCGCTTAACCAGACGGGCATGCACACTGTGTGCATGCCCGTTTCTTATCTGCAAGATGTGGTAGCGCACCCACAGTCGGCTACGACATAGCACCATCCCCCACCGTAATTTTTGCTTGACCCCTGAAGAGAAATAGCTTATAACCCAGAAAATAGATCTAAATTATGCATAATTATATCATATTGGATCTAAATTAGTACTAAATATCCAATCATTTTCAGCCAAAAGAATGGATAAAAAGCATCGGCTGAATGCCGATGCCTTACGGCCCACTTAGGCCGTTGCCGAGGCTTGGAGATCAGCAGCAACATGAAGCCCGGCATCCTGAGTCCCGCCTTTCGCGTTCATTGGTTTTACAAATATTTACCATGGGAATCGATACAACATACAGCCTGGTACCTGCGCTCCGGTCCCACACCAGCCCGGTCTACAAAGTCGCGGAGCCATCTTTTCCCCCTCATTCATATCAACCCCAGGTTAAATCTCGAAGTATGCTGAACCATGGTAGTCAGCCTCGAAAACCCCTGGGAATATATAACGCATCATCAAAAATGACCTACCCAACCACCGGCAATTCCGGCCGGATAGTGAATATCTACACCTGAAGTCCCATTGCCTTTCCCAATACAACCTGATTTCAACATCTTAATGGAACCAGGGTGCAGCAGGCCGCATAAGTCGGTTTAAATGCGTCGGAAACGGACCGCTATCTATCCCGTTGCTTGATTTTTTTTCAATCCGCACTACAATTATATAATACCTAATAATAGTTACCAATAGCATCGTTAGGAGCTCGGTATGAAACATCTTTTCAGGTGCCTGCTGATAGCTCTGATACTTTCCATTCAGGCATCCGCATTCACAAGTGCATCGCAACGGGGACTTTCAGTCGAACTGAATTCGGCTGCCGCCGGTTCCTGGGGCGATTACCACGCCCTGATCATCGGCATCAATGACTACCATAAGTGGCCCCGGCTGCAGACCGCGGTCAAGGACGCCACCGTCATCCGGGATACCCTGGTATCGCGTTATGGCTTTCCTGCAAAAAATGTCATCCTGCGCACGGACAAAGCAGCCAGCAGGCTGCAGATTACCCGCGACCTACGCTATCTGGCGCAATCCATGCGGCCGGATGACAACCTTCTGGTCTATTACGCCGGCCACGGCCAGCTCGACGACCTGACCGGCGACGGTTACTGGGTGCCCTCTGAAGGTGCCATGAAAGACCCGGCCACCTGGGTCGCCAATTCCTACATCAAAGCCATTCTCAGCTCCGAGAAGGTGCAGGCCAAGAACGTGGTGGTCATTGCCGACTCGTGCTACAGCGGTTCCATGCTGCGCGGCGGCCCGTCGCTCATGTCCATGGACGACCAGCGCTACCAGGAGAAGCTGGCCGAAAAAGCATCCCTGCGTTCGCGCCAGGTAATCTCATCCGGCGGGGTCGAGCCGGTGGCCGACGGCGGGGCCGAGGGTCACAGCCTGTTTGCCTTCTACCTGATCGACGCCCTGCGCAAGAACGACCGCGAAGTGATCGACCTGGAGAACCTGTTTCATACCAAGGTGTGGAAGCCGGTCACCGAGATCGGCGACCAGCGGCCCAACGTGGGCCGGTTGAAGACCCCCATGGACCAGAACGGCCAGTTCGTGCTCTACAATGCGGCCTGGGCCCGGGAGCAGCAGGCGCGGCGGGCTGTTGCGGAAGCCGAACAGCAAAAGCAGGTCCAGACAGAGCAGAAGGCAGCCGTAGCTTCCGCTGAACTGGAACTTCAGCGCCAGCGAATCGAAATGGAAAAGCAGCGGCTTGCTCAGGAAAAAGAACAAATGGCCCGCGAGAGGGCGTTGGAAAAACAGCAGCGTGACCTGGAGAAACAGAGGCAGGAATTCGAATATGCCAAGCTCCAGGCGCAGCTCGAGGAAATGAAAAGACAGAATCAGAAAACACCCCCTAATACGCTTGCGGCTGTTTCTCCGGCGATTGTAGACAATGGCAACTTTAGCGGTCGATTGGCATCCCGGGGTAGATACAGACTGGCCCTACTGCCGATTAAGGCTCTGCAGACTGGTAACTATGGCGTAAAAATGGAAGCGGAGGTTATCAAGGGTATAGCTGCCGCGGTTGATGCCGATGAAAAACTTGAATTGGCCTATGCCTACAAGAAATCTGATGAATGGCCCGATGATACAAAGCTTTTATCTGATGTTGCCTCGAGTGAAGATATTCGGGCCTGGTACAAGAAATCCTTCCTGTCCAAAAACGAACCAGATTGGAAGAAGGTCAGGAACCTTGGCCCCAAAATTGATGCTCAGATTGCCATATTAATTAATGGCTCCAGCGCTGGTGGAAGGACAGACTTTGACATATATTGTTATGACTTTAGCAATGACAAGATCTATTCGGAACTCGGTGTAACCGGCGACGGCTGGGGCGCTGCTAATGATGTACAAAAAGTTGTAAGAAAGCTATTGCGCGATTTCCATAAAGATCAAAAATAGGACTGCTACTGGCAATACCGAACTGAATAGGTGCATTGATCTTATAAGCACACTGTTTTCATATACAACCTTACCTCACAAATCACAGTGAGGATCTGATGAAAAACCTATTTGCACATATAGCACTTGCTATAATCATATTGGTAATTTCGGTTGTACCTACTGCAGCCCAACAGCGGGGGCTGGCAGTGTTGTCCAACCAATCACCGGATGCTGCCTGGGGCGCCTACCATGCCCTGGTTATTGGCATCAATGACTACCAAGAGTGGCCCAAGCTGCAAACAGCCGTTAAAGACGCCACAGTGATCCGGAATCTGCTGGTGGAGCGCTACGGCTTTGCCGAGAAAAATGTCATTTTAAGAACCGACAAGGCGGCCAGCCGCTTCCAGATTGAGCGCGACCTGCGGTATCTGGCCACGGCCATGGAGCCTACCGACAACCTGCTGATCTATTATGCCGGTCATGGCCAGCTCGATGACCTCACCGGCGACGGTTACTGGGTGCCGGCGGAAGGGGCCATGAAAAACCCCAGCACCTGGGTGGCCAACTCCTACGTCAAGGCGATTTTCAGTTCCGAAAAGGTCCAGGCCAAGAACGTCGTAGTAATCGCGGATTCGCGCTACAGCGGCTCGATGCTACGCGGCGGGCCGTCGCTGATGTCCCTGGATGATAAAAGATACCGTAAGAAACTGGCCCGCAAAGCTGCGCTGCGTTCCCGCCAGGTAATCTCATCCGGCGGGGTCGAACCGGTGGCCGACGGCGGGGCCGAGGGTCACAGCCTGTTTGCCTTCTACCTGATCGATGCCCTGCGCAAGAATGACCGTGAAGTCATCGACCTGGAAAACCTTTTCCATACCAAAGTCTGGAAAAAAGTAACCGAAATAGGGGACCAAAGCCCCAACGTCGGAAGACTCAAAACCCCCATGGACCAGGACGGCCAGTTCGTCCTGTATAACGCGGCCTGGGCCCGGGAGCAGCAGGCCCGCCGGGCAACGGCGGATGCCGAACAGCAAAAGCAAGTCCAGGCCCAACAGAAGGCAGCCGTAGCCTCAGCTGAACTGGAACTCCAGCGCCAGCGCATGGAAATAGAGAAACAACGGTTGACCATGGAAAAGGAGCAGCTGGCCCAGCAAAAAGCGCTTGAATTGGAGATGCTGAAGCAGAAGCAGGCCATCGAAATGGAGCGAATCAAGCTTGAGAAACAAAAGCAGGAGATCGAGTATGCCAAGCTCCAGGCCCGACTAAGTGAAATGGAAACCCGGCAGAAAACAAATGAAAAGTTGGCCAGGGGCGATAGTAGTGCAGGCAAGCCCCTGCTGGCGGCGGTCCCACCGGCAACAACCAAGCCGCCCCGGGCGCCTGCTAACAGTTATCGCCTCGCCATATTGCCTTTTAACTACTACACGTCCCACACATTACTCGGCGGCAGCGTTGAAGAATATGAAATGGACACCATTAATAAAATCGCTTCCTGGACCGAAGAGAGCGAACGCATAGCGCTGCAATTCAGTTACCAGTTGCCGGATAGAGGAGCAAAAAGCGTCACACTACTGAAAGATGTTTTAAAAAATGAAGAACTGGAAGTGTGGAAAAAGAAAACCATGTTTTCCTCCAAAGAACCGGACTGGGACCTGGTCCGAAATATGGGCCAAAAAATCGGGGCAAACCCTGTTGTGGTTGGCGCCGGCGACATCGGCATAGGCCAGCTGACCATCTACCTCTATGATACTGAAAACGGTAAAGTGTATACCAGAAGTGGAAAAGCATATTTGTATGTTGTAGCCGAGGCGGGAAGAGATATTGTTATCAATCTTTTCAAGGAGTTTCTTGAAGACCAATAACGGCATCTTAGATCGATTAATTGCAGATACTTAGAAATAACCTGTAGTTGTGCAAGAAATAGAATCGCATTTTCGACAACAAAGATCCAAAACTTAGACCGTTTAAATCGGGGGCAAATCATGCGTGCCGGCCGTATCATTCTTATCATTCTTATTGCTTTCGTTTTAGTTCCTCCAGCGTGGGCCCAAAGCCCGCAGCGCGGATTGGCCGTGGTACCGGAGCTGAATAAACCGGGCAACTGGGGTCAATACCACGCCCTGATTATCGGGATCAACGACTACGATAGATGGCCCCGGCTGCAGACCGCGGTCAAAGATGCCACTGTCCTGAGGGATTTATTAGTATCACGTTATGGCTTTAATATGAAAAACGTGATCCTGCGCACGGACCGCAAAGCCAGTCGGAGGCAGATCAACCGCGACCTGAGATACCTCGCCCAATCCATGCGTCCGGAGGACAACCTGCTGATTTACTATGCCGGCCACGGCCAGCTCGATGACCTCACCGGCGACGGCTACTGGGTGCCCGCCGAAGGGGCCATGAAAGATCCCAGCACCTGGGTGGCCAATTCTTATATCAAGGCCATTCTCAGCTCTGAAAAGGTGCAGGCCAAAAACGTGGTGGTCATTGCCGACTCCTGCTACAGCGGCTCCATGCTGCGCGGCGGGCCGTCGCTCATGTCACTGGATGATCAGCGCTACCGTGAAAAGATTGCCCAAAAGGCCGCCCTGCGCTCACGCCAGGTAATCTCTTCCGGCGGGGTCGAGCCGGTCGCCGACGGCGGCGCAGAAGGGCACAGCCTTTTCGCCTTCTACCTGATCGACGCCCTGCGCAAGAACGACCGCGAGGTGATCGACCTGGAGAACCTGTTTCACACAAAAGTATGGAAACCGGTGACCGAGATCGGCGACCAGCGGCCTAATGTCGGCCGGCTGAAGACGCCCATGGATCAGGACGGCCAGTTCGTGCTTTACAATGCAACCTGGGTCCGGGAACAGCAGGCACGACAGGCTGCAGCGGAAGCTGAAAAGCAAAAGCAGGTCCAGGCGCAGCAAAAGGCCGCCGTAGCTTCGGCCGAAATGGAGCTCCAGCGCCAGCGGTTTGAAATGGAAAAACAGAAACTGGCCCTGGAAAGAGAACAACTGGCCCAGCAAAAAGCCCTTGAGATGGAACGGCTGAAGATCGAAAGGCAGAAACAGGAAATCGAATATGCCAAGCTGCAGGCCCGGCTGAGTGAAATGCAGGCCAAACAGAAAGCCAATGAAAAGCTGGCCAGCCGTGGAGGAGGGCAAAAAGAGCAACTGCTGGCTGCGGTGTCACCGGCTACAACCAGACCGCCCAGGGCCCCTGAAGGTAGTTATCACCTGGCCATTTTTCCGCTAAAATATTACACGGCTGACGGGCAAAATTATGATCCGGACGGACTTGCAAAGGAAACCGTCAAAGGTATTGCCGCCCTAGCAGCTTATGATGAGCAACTGGCATTAAAATTCAGTTACCAACCGATAGAGGATAATGCCGTAGAGGTCAGTCTTTTAAGTGATGTTCTGAAAGATCGGCAACCGGCTGTTTGGAAGAAAAAGTCTTTCTTCTCCCGCATGGAGCCGGACTGGGAAGAGATCCGCAAGATGGGTCAGAAAATCGGCGCGAATCTCATAGTGACCGGAATCTCAGACGTAGGAGAGGGCACGCTAACCTTCTATCTCTACGATACGAAGAATGACCGGCTTTATACTAAAAATGAAAAAACGTATTGGCAAATCATTCCCCAAGTGGCGAAAAGAATGGTCGCAGATCTTACCAAAGATTTCTACAAGAATCATTAGTGGGAAACATAGATTCGAGATCATAACCTGGTGCGTATCGATATATGTCTACAGGAAATAGAAATAAAGTAGGAGGAAGGAAGATGCGTTATGGCTTAATTGCCCTGATTACATTCATTTTACTGACCATCATTTCCCCTGGCATGGCCCAGAGTTCCCAGCGCGGGCTATCGGTGATACCGGAGCTGAACAAACCGGGCAACTGGGGCCAGTACCACGCCCTGATCATCGGCATCAATGACTACGAAAGGTGGCCCCGGCTGCAGACCGCGGTCAAAGATGCCACCGTGCTCAGGGACCTGCTGGTATCCCGCTATGCGTTTGATAAAAAGAACGTGATCCTGCGCACGGACCGTAAAGCCAGTCGGAGGCAGATCAACCGCGACCTGCGCTACCTGGCCCAGTCCATGCGCCCGGAAGACAACCGTTTGATCTACTACGCCGGTCATGGCCAACTGGATGATCTGACCGGTGACGGCTACTGGGTGACGGCTGAAGGCGCCATGAAAGATCCCAGCACCTGGGTGGCCAACTCCTACATCAAAGCCATTCTCAGCTCGGAGAAGGTTCAGGCCAAAAACGTGGTGGTCATTGCCGACTCGTGCTACAGCGGTTCCATGCTGCGCGGTGGGCCTTCGCTCATGTCCCTGGATGATCAGCGCTACCGGGAAAAGATTGCCCAAAAGGCCGCCCTGCGCTCACGACAGGTAATCTCTTCCGGCGGGGTCGAACCAGTAGCCGACGGCGGCGCCGAAGGACACAGCCTGTTTGCTTTTTACCTGATCGACGCCCTGCGCAAGAATGACCGCGAGGTGATCGATCTGGAGAACCTGTTTCATACGAAGGTGTGGAAGCCTGTGACCGAGATTGGCGACCAGCGGCCCAACGTGGGACGTTTGAAGACCCCCATGGATCAGGACGGCCAGTTCGTGCTCTACAATGCAACCTGGGCCCGGGAGCAGCAGGCCCGCCGGGCTGCTGCCCAAGCCGAGCAGCAAAAACAGATCCAGGCGCAGCAAAAGGCTGCCGTGGCTTCGGCTGAAATGGAGCTCCAGCGCCAGCGTTTTGAGATGGAAAAACAGAAACTGGCCCTGGAAAGGGAACAATTGGCCCAGCAGAAGGTCCTTGAAATGGAGCGGATGAAGATCGAAAGGCAGAAACAGGAGATCGAATATGCCAAGCTCCAGGCCCGCCTCAGCGAAATGGAGGCAAAACAGAAATCCAATGAAAAGCTGGCCGATCACGGCCGTAGTAAAAAGGGTCCGCTACTGGCCGCCGTTTCACCAGCAACAACCAGACCACCGAGGGCACCGGAAGGCAGTTACAAACTGGCCATCTTTCCGTTGAATTATTTCACGGCGAATTACGGGGACGGCTATCTACAGCAGTTCGAGATGAAAACACTTCAGGGCGTGGCTGCATTTGCAGCCGAAAATGATCGCCTGACCCTGCAATACAGTTACCAGACAATAGAGGACAACCCCGAGTCGGTAACCTTGCTGAGCGAGCGGCTGCCCGGCCGAGAATTAGAAGTCTGGAAAAAGAAAAATATCTTTGCCAAGAAGGAACCGGACTGGAAAGAGATCCGTAAAATCGGGCTGGAAATCGGTGCTAATCCCATAGTATTGGGAACTGTAGACGTGGGTGAAGGTAAAATGGAATTTCATGTCTATGACACTGAAAATGATCGCCTCTACACCAAAAAGTATGAAGGTACCTGGCTTCAGGTTCCGGATGTGGCCCCAAAAGTCGTCGCAAATCTATTGAAGGATTTTCTTAGGGGACAATAAAGGGGTTCTGTCATTCACAAGGTGGACTTGAAATAGGAGCTTTGCCATGCGCTACGGCTATATCGCTCTGATGGGGTTGTTTTCACTGTTACTGAGCACACCGGTGCTGGCCCAGAATCCACAACGTGGATTGGCGGTGATACCAGAGCTGGCCGCGTCAGGAAACTGGGGGCAGTACCACGCCCTGATCATCGGCATCAACGATTACCAGAAATGGCCCCGCCTGCAGACCGCGGTCAAGGACGCCACCGTCCTGCGGGATCTGCTGGTGACACGCTACGGTTTCGATAAAAAGAACGTCATCCTGCGCACCGACAAAGCCGCCAGCCGCATCCAGATCAACCGCGATCTGCGGTTTCTGGCCCAATCCATGCGTCCCGAAGACAACCTGCTGGTCTACTATGCCGGCCACGGCCAACTGGACGATTTTACCGGGGATGGGTACTGGGTACCGGCCGAGGGCGCCCTGAAGGACCCCAGCACCTGGGTGGCCAATTCCTACATTAAAGCAGTCCTCAGCTCGGAGAAGCTGCAGGCCAAGAACGTGGTGGTCATCGCCGACTCCTGCTACAGCGGCTCCATGCTGCGCGGCGGCCCCTCCCTGATGTCCCTGGATGACCGGCGCTACCGGGAAAAGCTGGCCGAAAAATCCGCCTTGCGCTCGCGCCAGGTCATCTCCTCCGGCGGGGTCGAACCGGTGGCCGACGGTGGGGCCGAGGGCCACAGCCTCTTTGCCTTTTATCTCATCGATGCCCTGCGTAAAAACGAACGCGAAGTCATCGACCTGGAAAACCTGTTTCACACCCGGGTATGGAAACCGGTCACCGAGATTGGCGACCAGCGGCCCAACGTGGGACGTTTGAAGACCCCCATGGACCAAGACGGCCAGTTCGTGCTCTACAACGCCGCCTGGGCCCGGCAGCAGGCTGAAACGCGGGCCGCCCTAAAAGCACAGAAAGAGCAGCAGGCGGCCCTGGAAGCTCAAAGACAGGCGGCCGCAAAACAGAAAGCCGCCGTCGCATCCGCAGAAATTGAATTGCAGCGCCAGCGCTTCGAGATAGAGAAACAGAAACTGGCCAATGAGCGCGACCAGAAAGCCGTTGAAATGGAGCGGCTCAAACTTGAAAAGCAAAAGCAGGAAATCGAGTACGCCAAACTCCAGGCCCGGTTGGCGGAAATCGAAGCCAAGCGCCTGGCAAACGAACAGCGACCGCCGACCGGGTCTCCAAAAATGGAAAAGCTACATGCCGCTGTTGATAATAAAACGGTTTACCGCCGAAAATCTGCGGATGGTGGTCTCCGGCTGGCCCTGTTCCCGGTAAAGGTGCGTATTGACTCTGATAGGTTCGGAGGAAAAAACAAGTATGAAGAAGATGTCATCCGAGCGGTTGCCTCTCTAAGCCAGGATGATAAACGGTTTGATTTTGCTCTCACCTTTAGAGAGATCGCAGGTGTAACCGATAACTCCGATAGTTTCGCGGGACTTATCAAGGATGAGAATCAGATCTGGAACAAGGCCTCTCTTTTAGCCGCTTTGGCTCCCAATTGGAAGCAGGTCAAGGCCATAGGTCGAAAAATCGACACCGACCTCTCTGTATTGGTCTATTATGAATGGTGGTTAGACTCAAAAATTGATATCTACCTGTATGATCATAAACGGCAGAAAACTTTCTCCAGGACCAAGATGCCGGTCAATCAATTTGACCTTTCCGGCTCCATTGAGCAAAATCTACGTCAAATAGTTAAAGAATATTTCAATTCGCTTTAGTGGTTTATCTTTCATCACCCTTTCGGTGCATCACTGCTGGTACCACCTTGCATTTATAGCCCATTTCGTAATATAGAGAATACGTCATTGCGGGCATCAAAACCCAGCGTAGACAGCCGCTCCAGGGATACAGCGGTCATGTTCCCACTACGCAGCCCCTTGCGATTATCAAAACCAGTGCCGTCGGACTGCGCCATCTGGCCGCGGTCCCCGCGCGCAGGACGTAGCACCCGGCCAGTTTCGGGTACTACCGTCTACAGCAGGCCATGGCAACAAGGAACCCGTCTATGCCGGATGCACTGCCCGACACTGAGATTTCCTTCCAAAATCTGTTTGAAACCATGAACCGGGCGGTGGTCTACCAGGATGCCACCGGAAAAATTATCGCTGCCAATAAGACGGCGGAGAGAATTCTGGGTCTGCAGCGCGACCAGATGACCGGCCGTACCTCCCTGGACCCGCGCTGGAAGGCCATTCGCCCCGATGGTTCCGAGTTTACCGGTAATGATCACCCTGCTATGGTAGCCCTGGAATCGGGAGCGCCCGTAAAAGATGTCATAATGGGGATCTTCAATCCCACCACGGATTCCTATCGCTGGATAAAAGTGGATGCCATACCTGAATATCGCCGCGGTGAGCCGCGACCTTTTCGGGTCTATTCAATATTCGAAGACATCTCGGATAAAATCAAGATAGAGACAGAGCTACGGGAAAGCGAAGATCGCTATGCATCCCTTTTCCATAGCTCCCAGGATGCCATCTTCATTCACGACCTGGATGGTCGCATTATAGATGCAAATCAAATGGTGTTGACGCTGTTCGGTTACACCAGGGCCGAAATAGGATCGCTCAAAATAGAAGGGCTCCATCCGGCCACGGTAGTTGAAAAATCGAAATGGGCGTTCGAAACAATTAACCGGGAAGGGTCTGTCCGCTTCGAAACCGACTTTTTAAAAAAAGACGGCCAGGTATTCCGGGGCGAGGTGGCCTCCAGCCTTTTTGAAATAGGCGGCCAAAAGTTCATCCAGGGGATCGTCCGCGATATTACCGACCGCCAGGAGACCGCAGAAGCGCTCCAAGCCTCCAATGAACGGTTTATCACGGTTTTGAACAGCATCGATGCAACCATTTACGTGGCTGACCTGGAATCATATGAAATCCTATTTGCCAACGATCGCATGCAGCAGACCTATGGCCGGGACGTGACCGGTGAAATCTGTTACGAGATCTTCCGGAACCGGTCGACCCCCTGCTCGCACTGCACCAACGATCAATTGGTTGATGATCATGGCAATCCCACCGACGTTTGTGTCTGGCAAGCTGAGAATCCAGTGGTTAAAAAATGGTACATTTATTACGATCGTGCCATCAAATGGATCGACGGGCGCCTGGTCAGGCTGCAGATAGCCGTAGATATCACCCACCTGAAAAAGGTGGAGCGGCAGCTGCGGCAGGCCCAGAAATTCGAGGCCATCGGCACCCTGGCGGGCGGCATCGCCCACCAGTTCAACAATATCCTGGGCGGGATCACCGGTTACCTCGACCTGCTGGTCATGCACCACCCCCATGACGATAAAATTATCAAGTATGTCGGACGCATGAAATCGGCGGCCATGCGGGCGGCGCAGCTGACGACGCAGCTGGTAGCCTTTGCCCGGGGAGGTAAGTACCGGGCGAAGAAAGCGCCCTTGAGCGAGTTGATCCGAGAGGCTTTTCCCCTGGCCAGGCATGCCCTGGCTCCCAAGTTGATGGTGGACCTGGATCTGCCGTACGAAAGTTGTCAGGTTGCGGCTGACCCCACCCAGTTGCAGCTCGTGCTCTCTTCGCTTCTCGTGAACGCATCTGAGTCCATCACGGAAGAAAATGGCCGCATCCAGGTTACCTGCCGGAACGAGGTCGTCGACGATAACGCCGCTGCCGATCGTCCGGGGTTAGCACCCGGCGACTATGCCGTGCTGACCGTCAGCGACAATGGCTCCGGCATGGACCAGGAGACCTTATCCCGGGTCTTTGAGCCCTTTTATACCACCAAGTTCGAAGGACGCGGTCTGGGGATGGCAGCGGTTTACGGGATTGTCAAAAACCACAAGGGGTGGATAGGGGTCAATTCCAAACTGGGCGTCGGTACCACGGTCGAGATCTACCTGCCCGCGTATGAGGCGCCCTCGCCATCATAGCAGTGCCCAAGTACGCTTGAAAGGTTGGCGAAAGCTGAACATGTCCCTGGCGCTGCCCCAGCCGTATAAGTGCCGTCCGCCCGGCATGAATGCCCAACCGCGATTTCTGATAGAACGTATTTCAGGTGTGATAGACAATGGATACGAGGTAGCGCTCACCCAGTTGCAGGGTCTGGGCTGTCAATCCGGTTACCGCCAGCCCGCCATGCAGGATGTCCGGCCCGGATACGTCTATCCGCTGCAAGCTCTCGCCAAAACCGGTTTTGATGAACTTCAGATAGGCTTCCTTGCGGGTCCAGATCCGGAAAACCCGTTCCGGTGAACCCCCTGCCGCGGCTGACTCCCGTTCGGTAAAAGCCACCCGCTTCACATCCGCCAGGCCATCAAGGGTAATCCGTTCTATATCCAGCCCCATCCGCTTGCCTGCTTGCAGGCAGATGCCGGCGACTGCATATTCTCCGGCATGGGAAATCGAAATGCTGGTGGTCGGCAGGCCGGACAGGTAGGGCGCCCCACGTGATTCATAGGTTGCGCTGATTTTGTCGGCCGGACCGGCATCCGGTAGAACCTTCGCTACCAGGGTTTTCAAGGCATAGCGGCCGCCGAGCCACTCCACCTGTTTTTTTAATGTCTTGAATTCGTTGACTTGCCTGATTTCTTCGGGCGTAAAGAAATCACCCCGGCAGGCAGCGGGCCCGAATTCGCAGCCCGGCAGCGTACGATAGTTTCCTGCAGATACGGCCGGCAGGCATTTCCGCACCATATCCGCAAGGTCAATCAAGCAGATGTATAGAGCGGCCTTGCTATCCGTGAGCCGGTAAATCCCGGGACCAGGCAGAATCCGGTCCCCGGGCTGCTGTTCAATTATTTCCATCTGTCAGGACGCTTTTTCATAAACCGCCGGACGCAGCAGATCCAGAATCTGATGTTTTTTGGCCAGGGTGTCGATTTTAACCATTTCAAAGTTTTCGATCCGGATAAAAAGGTTGCCGGCGGGATCGATAAGATCCAGCTGATATTCATTGGTCTTCTCAGTTGCCTGCGTCTTGCGGGTAATGCACAGGTACGCCGCGCCCCTGACGAGCGGCCTGAACAGGGTCATGGCCCCGATCCGGTAAGGCAGGACGATTACGTTGGTGCTCATGACTTCCAGCATGCCGCCGGTCTGGAACATGGCATCCACCACCGCCACGTCCGTAATGAAGTCCGGAAATGCTTCGCCTCTAAAAAAAGGCCTGCTTCCAGCGCTTTGGATCCGGGTCACCAGCTCATCCGGGGTAAAGCTCTCAATGGCGGTCACGGTCCGAAACACACCGTCCATAAACAGGCGGGCCGGGTGATAAAGCAGATCCTGCAGATCGCCGTCATAGTGAACCGGATGAAAGTCCGGCAGGTCGATGGTGACCGCTGCGGGCCTTTGCGCAGCAAACACATATTGCCCCTGGTAGTGCCGGGTTTCATCCCCGACAACAGCGCCGTCTCGGTTTTTAAATCGCGATGAGATGGTGCAATCGACCCGGTTGGAAGTGGTTGGCGATACAGAGGCCGACACATCGATATCCTTGGGCCGCCCCTTGAGAATTTTAATTCCGTAGGGAATGGCAAAATCCTGGAGTTTCACCAGGTGACGCTTCGGATCAACCAGGGCGGCGGCGGCTTCGGCCATGGTTTCGATACCCGTGGCCCCCAGGAAAATAGGAACTTCCTCACGGCTGTGGTCCCGTAAAAACAGATCACGTTTCAGATCCAGCCGTCTCTGGAAGACAGCCGTATGGTCCTCGCGGCTGATTTCCCGGTCGAGAAACGGCGCCAGCGGTTCCAGTGTAATGGTTGGCTCTTCAGCCAGCAATCCGTCCGGGTCGAACGCATGATCGGCACCGGTGAAAACCGTTTCTGGGGCAGTGTCATCGCCGAGCTCGTCCAGAAAGTAGTCGACCCCCTGTGCCAGGGGTAAAAACGCCAACCCCCTTTCCGCAAGCACCTTCTGGATCGTTTCCGCCGTAGCCATGCCGGCCCCCTCCCAGGCCGTCCAGCTCAACACCTTGAAGACTTTGTCGGGGTGTCTGTGCTTCTCGCGCTGCACCAGTTTCCCCAGCATGTCATTGGCCCCGGTATAATCCACCTGCCCTTCGTTGCCGAACCGGGCGGTAACCGAGGAGAAGGCAATAAAGAACCGGTAAGCGGTTTCCTGTAAGGCCGCCAGCAGATTCAGGGCGCCCTGCACTTTGGTATTGAAGACCCGGTCAAAAGAAGTTTGGGTTTTCTTGGAAATAAACTGGCTCTGCTCCAGCCCGGCGGCATGTATGACCCCGTCGATGCGATCGTACCGGTCCAGGGCCGCGGTTACCGCCGGCAGGTCGGTTACATCGACAGCGTGATAGTCCACGGTCAGGCCGCCTGTGCGCAGCTGCTCCAGGTTGGCAATGGTCTGCTTCAGGCCGGCCACACGGGTTGCGGCCTGCTTGATCTCCACCGGTTTGGCACCCGCCATCTGCTTTTTCAACTCGCCCAGGATAAAGGCCTCATCGGCTGAATCCGGTCGGAATAGGGGGTCCAGGGTGGTAAGGTCGCTGCGGCCCAGAATCACCAGGTGGGCAGGATCGCGGGCCACCAGGGCCTTCAAAATCTCGAAGGTGATGCCCCGAGCCCCGCCGGTCACCACGATCGTGTCACCCGCGCGTACAAAGCGTTTGCCCTGGGCCGGTGGACACGCCTTTAACGAGAGCGCAAATCGCCGGGAGCCGGAACGGCCTGTTTCGACACGGGTATCCGAACCCGTGAGTTCTTCGATGAACCGGACAGCAATGGATTGCGGTCCGGCCTCCAGGTCGTTGCCGGAAAAATCGACAACCTTGACCCGTGTGGCCGTTAACTCCTTGGCCGCGGTTTTCAACATCCCGGCAATCCCGGCCATGGCCGGTACGATTTGGGCGGGTTGCTCCCCGTATGGCCAGATCACGCTGTCCACGCTTAGACTTGCCAGAAAAGCGCCTGGGCGATCCAGTTGCCCGTATAATTCCTTGAGGGCAGCGAAAAAGGCCGCGGGCACGCCCGCCGCCGAACGGTCGTCAAGGGTAGTATCGAAAAACAGATCCAGGGGGGCCAGATGTATAAAGCCTTGGATGTCCGCATGGCGTTCCAGCAGTTGGCGCGTGGCAGCCCTTACCTTGCGGGCACTGGTCCCTGCCGGCAGGGGCAGGTGAACCACGCGGCCGCCCAGAGCCTCGATACCGGCCTTGACCGCCTCGGAATACCCAAAGCGGTCGGGTGATACCAGGATTGTCTTATCTTTGAAAAGATTGTGGCGGCCGGTCGGTGTCGGGATTTCGGCAACCCGCACTTCCATGCGGGCAACACCGACTGTCCGCGTCATGTTGTCCTCTGCTTGACCGGCGGGAATCTTGGCCGCACCGGCCCTGGGACTCGACGCTTCCGTCTGCCGTTCGATATAGCCCACCAGCAAGGCAATGGTGTTGAGGTCGCGCAGCTTCAAATCCTCGGGCACCTCCAGGTTGAAGTGGGCCGAGACCTTGCCGAAGACCTCCACCTGCTTCACCGTGTCGATCCCCAGGTCGGCCTCCAGATCCAGTTCGGGTTCCAGCATATCCACCGTGTAGCCCGTATGTTCGGCAATGATGGTCTGGATAGTGGCCAGCACCTCTGATTGGGCCTGATCATCAACCCGCGAATCAGCATGCTCAGTGGAGATCGCCACGACGGCACCGCCGGTCTGCGCCTGGATATAGTCAGCCAGCAGGGCAATCGTATTGAGGTCACGCAATTTCAGGTCCTCGGGCACCTCCAGGTTAAAATGGGCCGAGACCTTGCCGAAGACTTCCACCTGCTTGACCGTGTCGATTCCCAGGTCAGCCTCGAGGTCGAGCGCGGGTTCCAGCATATCTTCGGTATACCCGGTGTGTTCGGCTATGATGGTCTGGATGTTTTTTAGAACATCATTTTCCGCCGGCCGGTCCGCGGCCGCCACAGCCTGGGGCCCCGGATCCAGGTGAAGGGCTTGCTGACCGATATAATCAGCCAGCAGGGCGATGGTATTCAAATCGCGCAGCTTCAAATCTTCCGGCACCTCCAGGTTAAAATGGGCGGATATCTTGCCGAACACCTCCACCTGTTTCACGGTGTCAATCCCCAGATCCGCTTCCAGATCGAGATCGGATTCCAACATATCCTCCGTATAACCGGTGTGTTCCGCAATGATCGCGCGAATGGTGTCAATAGCCGGTTTTTCTGTGGCCGGGCTCGTTGATAGGCTTGATTGCGCGGATTTCACGGCAGGTACGGGCGGATCAACGGCCGGTATGTCGGCCGTAGCCGGCAGTTCGACGGCCGACCCGTTTCCGGAGCTTTCCACACAAAGCGTGTTGTTGATAATTTTGAGCTCCGGATCCGGGGTACCGGACACCTTCCGCAGCCACTGCTCGTAAACCGGGTTGTTCTCCGTGGCCTTTTCGGCGATGCGTTTGATAAAGAGAAAGGCAAAGTGAGAGCCGAACCCGGCTGAATAGTGCAGCCCGTACTGGAAATCCCCGCTGGCGTGCCGGCTGAAATTGAGATCTTGAAATTCCGCCGGGATAGTGGCCAGGTTGGCAATGGGCGGGGCCATCCCGTCCTGCAGCACCTTCACGAGCACGGCGTCTTCGATGGCGGCTCCCAGGGTATGCCCGGTAAACCCCTTGGTATTGGTAATGGTGATATCACCGAAATGTTCCGGGTAGGCCTGCTTCAGCGCGGCTATCTCGGCATCTGCGCTGCCGCCGCGGGCCGGGGTAAAGGTTTCGTGACTCATGAAAACCATGGATTTGGCATAGGCCTGCGGGTCCAGGTTGTGCTGCCGTTCAACGTCTTTGACAAATTGCTTCATCTGGGAACCCAGATGCGGCACGTCGATCTTGGTGGCGTGGAAGGCGCTGTTGCCGATGTAGGTGCCCAGCACCTCGGCCTGCCCGCACAGGCCTCTTTCCTGAATGCGGTCTTCACGTTCGATAACCAGGGACACGGCCCCGCTGCCTAGAATCGTGCCATTGCGGTTGGCGTCAAAGGGTTTCGCGGCCTCCGAAACCACATTTTTCACCGTAGCGGCCCCCAGGGCCAGAAAGCCGGACGCGATCCAGGGACTCTGGACCTGAGAGGTTGCTGCTTCGCCCCCGATGATGATCACCCGGTCACAGCGGCCCGTCCGGATCCAGTCCTGGGCCACACCGACGGCCTGGGTTGTGGAGGCGCAGGCGCCGCTCATCTGGATATTGGGCCCGCGCGCCTTGATCAGCTGGGCAAAATGGGCGGATCCGAGCGGTACCAGATCATACAGAATATTGCGGTCGAATTTATAGGTCCCGTATTTTTTGCGCCTTTCCTTGATTTTGAAAAACCAGTCGGTAATCTGCGCCTTGATTTCCGTGTCGCGCACACTTTCCATCAAGTGGTAGTAAATGTTCTCAAGCTCCTTGTAGGGCCGTACGTAGAACTTGTTGTAGTAGTAATTGTTCATCTGGTCGATGAGGGTTTCGAAACCGGGGAAGAGCGACGTCAGGATAACGCCGGTCGTGTCCTGCATCTCCCTGGGAAGCGTGAAACCTTCCGGCAGACGATTGCCGGCCGACGTTTCCCGGTAATGCATCACCAGCGGTATCCGCGCGTCCTTGAGGGCTTCGATTCCAGCTGCCATAGCCAGGGAAATCGTCACGTCGTAGTCAAAATCGATACCGTATTCATTTTTGAAATTGAAATACCCCAGCTTGCCGGCCAGTTGAATCACGTCTTCGGTGCGGGTAATTTTGACCAGGCGCGCATTTCCGTCGGGCTCCTTGAACACCCGGGTAATGTTCATGTCGACGATTCTCTCTTTTTCCTCCGTGGTAAGCGGCTCGATGAAATTGTTACCGTTGAGAATCCGGTCGAAGTTGTCGTCATTGAATACCTTGCTGCCGGTGCCGGGCAACCCGATGGATACACCCGCAACCATGATTTTCTCCATGCAAAAATTGAATTTCTGAATCTCGCGCAGGGCGGATTCGTGCTTCTGTTTCAAAAACTCCCGGTAGGCCATTTGCTCCAGGGCGGATTTGTTGGTTTGCAGGAATGTCTGAAAATCTTCTGAAGCGCTCAGATCGTCGGTGGCCGCTTCCTCCCGGGGCATCTCGCCAGGACCTGGTGTGGGCGCAGTCTCGGTCGGCGCTTGGCTTGGGGGCGTGATCAAACGCCCTTGCTCAGTCAGGTAATTCGTAAGGGACTGCATGGATTCAACCTGTCCTTTCCTGGGATCGATGGCACTCAGGCTGGCATGCGGCCCAAGGGAGATGTTTTTCAATAAGTTCACCAACAATTTACCGGGGCCTATCTCCACAAACTGGGCAACGCCCCTACGAGCAACGCCCTGCACCGCGGCAATAAATTCCACCGGCGAAATAATCTGACGCACCAGGAGTTCTTTCACCCGGGCGGCATCTTCCGGATAAGGCTGCGCCGTGGCATTCGAAATGACCCGCCCGAAAGGCACCTCCTTGAATACAACCTGCTTCAGATAGGCGGACATGCCCTGGGCGGCGCTCTCGAACAGGGGGGTATGAAAAGCCCCCGAAAGGGGCAGCTTTTTGAACATGACCGCTTTGGATTTCAGAAAAGTGCAAAACCGGTCAATCGCCGCGGTCCGGCCGGAAACTGCGGTCTGGTTTTCGCTGTTTTTATTGGCCACCCAAAGTTGGTCGATACCCGCCTGGGCAATCAGGCCGCCGGTCTCATCACTGTCCTTAAAAACCACCATGATTCGACCGGCCGAGGTCTCGGCCGCGGTCTTCATCAAGTCTGCCCGTTTGATAATCAACTGCATGGCCGGATCGAAATCCAGCATACCCGCGCAATACAAGGCGGTGTACTCGCCGACACTGTGGCCGATGAAAAAGTCAGGCGCAAACCCCCTGTCGGCCAGGTATCGATAGATAGCCGCCGAAGAGAGGAACACCGCCGGCTGGGTGTTCTCCGTCAAGTTGAGGCGCTCGTCTTGGGTGAACATGATCTCCAGCAAATCGTACCCGCGTAGACTTTGAAATAAGGTGTTACCGGCATCCAGCACCTTGCGGACAGCGGGCTCCGCCTGATACAGCGTCTGCATCATGCCGGGGCGCTGAGCTCCCTGTCCGGAAAGCAGGGCCGCCAGGGGCAATGACCGATCGCCTTGTTTTGGGGCCAGCGGTATGCTCCGCTGTCCGGCCTCCGGCGCACCGGCCGCAACTGCGGTTGGGGCCGCCGCCGACTGTTGGTCCGCCTTCGGGCGCTTCGGCATGAGCCGGGCCGGCAGGGTTCCAACCACCATGTGTCCGTGATTGCCGCCGATACCGTTCACGTTGGATGCCAGGTGGACCTGGTCGTGGGAAGCCAGTTCACGAACCCGGGTCAGGGCCTGCAAAACCGGGCCGCCGTTCACAATGGTGGTATCGGCGGCATAGTTACGATTGGGGAGCACCGTGCGATGATGCGCCATCAAGATCAGCTTGGCGAACACCACTGCTGGATTGGCGGCTTTGAAGTAGCCGAACTCCGGCTTGATATTGCCGAAATGGAGAAGATGGGAGAAACTCTTTTCGATGGCCTGCTTTTCAACCGCATCCAGGAACAGATTGGCGCCGGCGAAGACATCCAGGTGCCTGATCTGGCGTTTATTGATGGGCGCCTGGGCATAACAGTGATCAATGGCGCGTGCATAGGCATTGTCCGATGGAGAGAGCAGATGTTCCGGGACGCTGGAGGTCATACTGATACCGCTCAGTTCACCCAATATGGGCATATGGCTTTCCCGGGCTTGGCGATAGGTCGTCAGCACCTGGACTGCGGCACCCTCACCCATCACATAGCCGCCGGCGTTTTTATCGAAAAACCGACACTCATTTTCCGAAAGCAGCCCCAGGCGCTTGAAGGCCAGCAAAACGGTGGGGTACAGATTGGCATCCACGCCACCGGAGATAACAAAATCGTGGTCCCCGGCTTTGAGACCTTTCACAGCCAGGTCCAGAGCAACCGTGGCAGAGGCACATGAGGCATCCACAACGAAGTTAGCACCGTTGCAGTTAAAACAGTTGGCGATCCGACCGGTCACGATGTTGGACAGCAACCCCGGGATGGTGTCTTCGGTATTCACCAGGTAACGCTCTTTAAGGCGCCCGACAAGCTCGGCGCCCGCCTGCTGCCGCAGCGCTGGATCCACGTTATCGAGACTGTGGATGATTTTTTCTACCAGCGCAATACGGGTGCGGAGCACGTTTTCAACCTGCATTTCCCCCGGGATGGTACCCAATATCACCGCGGTTTTATTCCCGGCCGTCAGGTGCGGCTGCAGACCCGCCTGTTCGATGGCCTGCCCGGCGGCGTCCAGGCCGAACAACTGGGCCCGGTCCAGGTACCGGGCCGTCATCGGTGGAATGCGAAAACGCCGGCCGTCGAACGTCCAGTCGGCCACCATACCGGCCTTCACAGCCGGAATGCGGAAGCCGGAAGTTTCGTCTTCCGCTGCGTAGGCTTCATTATGAAACCGCTCAGCCGGAATCTGTGACAGGGCAGGTTCCCCACCGATCAAGCGCTGCCAGAAATTCTCAACATCCGGTGCACCAGGCAACACCACGCCCATACCGGCTACGACGATGCGGTCCGCATTGAAATCGTAATCCAGGTCCTTGAATATCGACCGCGGCAGCGCCGCGTAGTCACCATTGTATTCTTCTACCACACAATGATAGTTGATACCGCCAAACCCATACGAACTGACCCCCGCGCAACGGCGGCGGTCTTTGGCTGCGCTCCAGGCATTGGCTTCATCGATGATATAGAGGGCAGATGCGTCCAGTTCATGCCGATCGGCCGGTTTTTGAAATTGGCCGTTGGGCGGCAGGGTTTTGTGTTTCAAAGCGAGCAGGGCCTTGATCAATCCCGCCATACCGGCTCCGCCCAACAGGTGCCCGATCTGGGATTTCACGGAACTGACCCCCGCCCCCGACTGCGCGCCGTAAAAGGCCTTCAGGGTCTGAATTTCGGCCTGGTCGCCCATGACCGTGGAGGTTCCGTGGGCCTCGACATAGTCGACATCCGCGGGGACGACACCGGTTTTAATGCTCGTAAAGCAGCGCTCCAGGGCCAGGGCTTGCCCCTTGGGATTCGGTGCTGCAATTGCCTTGCCTTTGCCGTCGGAGCTGGACCCCATGCCTTTGAGCACCCCAATTATGGGATTCTTGTCCCGCAAGGCGTCCTTCATGCGTTTCAGGATGACAACCCCGGCACCTTCGCCCAACACGAACCCGTCCGCTCTTTCATCGAACGGCCAGGATCCGTTGGCCGACAGGGCACCCATTTTGGAGAAACCCACAAAGGGTTCGGGCGCCAGGTGGGTGTTAAGTCCACCTACAACGACGGTATCGTGGGCCCCGGACAACAATTCCTTCATGGCGCAGTCGATAGCCGCAAAAGATGTGGCGCAGGCGGCATCCACGACGTAGTTCACGCCCCGGGCACCAAAATGATGGGCAATCCGGGCAGCCTCCATATTCAACACCACGCCATGCACGGGTTCATAATCGTACTCGCCGGACAACCCCTGCCGCAGGCCGGCACACAGGGCCTGCTGTTCCTCGGCGTTAAGTTGCCCGTAAGCATCGGTCTGTTCGAGATGCCACTTCATCTCGGGGTAGTAGTACTTGAGATGCAGGTCGTTGGCCATCTCGTTACCCAGGCAGGTGGCAACGATCACAGCGGTCTTTTCCCGCAGCTCTTTTCTCAATTGCAGCCCATCTTCCAGAAGGTCCGCTCCCGAAGCAGCCTGGTAAGCGGCCTCCAGAATCATTTGCTGACTGCGGGACAGGTTGCGGGATTTTGCGGAGGTGTAGCCGAACCTGGCGTGATCGAAAGAGAAGTCTTCCACAGTACCGGCCAGCCGGGTATAGGACTTATCCTGGGCCTTTTTATCCGGGTCGTAGTAAAGGTTCGGATCCAGCCGCTCGGCCGGCATGGTCCGGATGGAGTATTTACGGGATAGGATGTTTTCCCAGAACTGATCGGGAGTCGGGGCATCCGGGTAAATACAGCCCATCCCGACAATGGCGATTTCGTCGTCTATCTGGCTGGTCCGGTGGGAGAAAGTTTCCAGGGCATTCAGGATGTCTCCGAGGCCCGCCTTCGCATTGAAATAGCGATCGTGGACCGCGGCAATGGTGGTCGGTTCCGACCAGAACGCCAGACTATCCCCAACCATGAAATTTCCCAGTTCATACTGCTGCTGTTCGTCAAATTCAATGAAACAGACGTCCTGTCCATCGGCGGCCATCTTCTCGAAATCGGGGCAAAAACCCTTGGCACCGATCAGCAGCGACCCGATATTGGCCTGCTCGAAATTCTGTTTACGCTCGGCTAGCGGCACGTTGCTGCGCAGTTGTTCATACTCCCCATCGAGCATTTTCTGCGAAAAGGGCGTCGGGACCGTCCGGGAAGTCAGCCCCACCGTTTCACCTGTCAAAATCGTGCCTTCCCCGGCGCAAACCACATCCTGATACACCTTGCAGATAGCGCCGCTTTCCATGATTTCACGTGTGAAGAGGTAGGCGCTCCCCACCTGGATGCCGATCTTTACGCCCCGGGCGGCCAGAACAGCGCTCACTCCGGAAATAAAGTAAGACCCGTAACAGGTACTGATGCCGCCCGCGAAAATGACGGTAATTTTCCGCTGTTGATCCTCCGGCAGGGCCAGAATTTTCTCCAGGGCCATTTCCCAGAGAACCAGGCTGGAGAGGGTACCGACATGGCCGCCGGCCTCGCTGCCTTCGAAAATGAATCGGCGGCAGCCGCTGCTCAGGGCGTTTTCCAGCATCATCATCGACGGGGTGTGCAGGTAGGCCCGGGTACCGGCCTCTTCCAGTTCCAGGATCTGGGAGGGGATACCGCCGGCGAACAGGGCAAAGGGGACCTCGTGTTTTTTTACCTGGGCCATGTGACTGTCGATGGTTTGGTTAAATGTTTCGATGCCGATCATGCCGGCTCCGAAGCGGTCCACGGCCTGCTTGCCTGCACTGAGCATCTTTTCAGTGAGGTCTTCGGGCAAACTGCCCATAGCGAAAAAAGGTAAGGCGCCGCTCGCCAGCACCCGGCGGGCAAATTCAGGATTGTCACTGATATTGGCCATGGGGCCCTGCATCACAGGATACTGGGTGCCGTGTTCCGCTGCCAATGCAGTGCCCGCCTGCATGGGATCGTGTTCATCGACACAATCCAGGCAGGACCCGATATTTTCGAAGAAAGCGTTGATAATCGCGTTCACATCCTGTGACGCTCTGGTGAAATGTTTGGCAAACGCGGCGTCCTGGCCAAGATAGAATAAACTCTGCAGCGGTTCAGCTGTCGGGTTGTTCAAAGATGTGATGTGGGTACGAATCTCCGCGTAAAGCGCTGCATCCGGATCCACACCGTCTTTGAGAGCCGCCTCGCGGCTTTTCAGTTCTTTGATAATGCGGGTGCCCAGCTTGGAAAAAAACCGGTAGGCACAACCCAGGGCGCCGCCAATGACTGCCGAATCGTTCTCTTCAATTTTGGCGATGATGGTTTTGAAGGCGTCGGCCACCGGGGCTTGCCGGGTCAAATACAACTGATTGTCCAAAACCAGTCCACTGGCGCCGGCGGCAAAAAGTCCGGCGGCGGTATGCCAGCCGACCCCCCCGTGAATAAACAGGGGCAGGTCCGTGTTTTCCAGGTACCACTGCATCAGGACAAAAGCCGAGTAACGCGACCCTCTACCCGGAGCTTCGCTCCCACGGATAACCAGGCCATGCGGGGATATTGAAGCCAGAACATCGGTACAGCCGACATCGCAGATTTCTATAAAAAGCTTGGACCGGGCATGGTCAAACTCGAAATCCCTGAGTTCCTGCACCTGTCGATAGCCAAAGATGACGAGATCGAGGTGGGCAAACTGCCGTTCCTGCAGCATGGAAATGATTTTGGTATCGGTGACCTGCAGCCGGATACCGAACAGAATGCCCCGGCCTTCAAGGTTCTCGATTTCCTGCCGGACTTTGTCCAATGACAAGAACTCAGTGTCCAGCACCGGCAACCCGCCGGCCTGGTGGATGCTTTCAAAGTAAGCGGTGTCCACCGATACTAGTGGGTTGTAAACCAGGAGCGGCAAACGTGAATCAAGGATGCGTTTGATCATCAGCTTTCTCCATTTAGAAGCGGTCCCCAAAAAGGTTTTTGAGACAACTTCTATAAAATTTGTCCGTTGGAACCGGGAATCCGGTCAATCCATCCTTTCAAGCAGCCCGCCAACCGGTCCCGGAGCATGAAAACCCACTCGGCCGATGGTATGCGGCCGGGCACATCTGCGGTATGAATTCAAGCATCGTGCCATTGCCTGAATTGCAGCCTTAATCCTTGAAATCATAGAAGAAATTATTTTCTTATTTTTTCAGGCGCTTTATGTTAAAATCCACTCGCTTTACACAGGAGGTACATGCTACCGACATAGGATGTCGGTGGGCATGTAAATTGGGGAAAAATTTAGGGGAGTTCAATGAAATCCGCGAATCAACTGACGGCGCGGGAACGGGATTTCTTCAATCTTGTTTTCCAGGCCGGCATTACCAATCCGTTCAGTGACGCCCGGGCTGAAATAGACCTCAAAATCGGCGGGCTCTTTCCAGAGGTGTCCCAGACCGACCGGATCGAAAAAACCATCAACGAAGTTCAGCGTCGGATTGCATCCCTGGAACAAAAACAGGTGGCGGACATATCCCTTTTTTCCGGCGACGATCGCCGCCTGGTCCGGGCCGCATTCCTGTTCGAATTTTTTTATAAATTCCGGCGAAAATTCGACCAGTTGATCCATGACCAGATCAAAGCCGGTGATTCGCCGGTCAGGGTTACTTTTGCCGGTGAGGCATTTACGCTCATGCTGAGCCGGGGTTTTTCCATGACGGACGTGCAGCGTTACTTTGCCCTGTGCTACCAACTGCGCCGGGGTTTTTTCTTTATCAAACGCAGCCTGGTGGGCCGCAGTGACGCCATGAAGCGCCTGCGCCGGAACCTGTGGCAAAATGTCTTTACGCACAATCTGGATCTATATAACCACTACCTGTGGAACCGGCTGGAAGACTTCTCCACATTGATCCTGGGTGAAACCGGGACAGGCAAAGGCACTGCTGCCATGGCCATCGGGCGCTCCGGGTTTATTCCTTTCAACGAGCGCAAGAAGACGTTCGTGGAAAGTTTTACGCGGTCCTTCATCTCCCTGAATCTCTCCCAATACCCGGAAACGCTCATAGAGTCGGAACTATTCGGGCACAAAAAGGGGGCTTTCACCGGAGCCGTCAAGGACCATAGCGGCGTTTTCAGCCGCTGCAGCCCCTATGGCGCGATCCTGCTGGATGAAATCGGCGAAGTGTCTACACCGGTACAGATCAAACTGCTGGAAGTCCTCCAGGAGCGGACTTTTTCTCCGGTAGGCAGCCATGAAACCGACCGGTTCCAGGGACGGGTCATCGCGGCCACGAACCGCTCCTTGCAGGATGTTCGCAGTAAAGGGGTCTTCAGGGATGACTTCTTTTACCGCCTCAGTTCCGATATCATCACCGTACCGCCCCTTCGGCAGAGGATCGAGGAGGATCCGGCCGAATTGCGGGACCTGGTTGTGTTTACGGTCAAAAAGATGGTCGGCAAGCCCTATCCGGAACTGGTCGACCTGGTTCTGGAAGTCATCGAAAAACAGCTGGGTCGGGATTACCCCTGGCCGGGCAATGTACGGGAACTGGAACAATGCATTCGCCGCGTCATGCTCAAGAGAGATTACCGGGGCGACCAGAAAACCCATAACGGCGACCTGGCGACCATTCTGGCGGAAGGAATTACCCGGGGCGAACTGGACGCCCAGAACCTACTCTCCGGTTATTGCAAGATGCTGTACCGACGGCACGGCACCTTCGAAGAAGTTGCCCGGCGCACCAACCTGGACCGCCGTACGGTCAAAAAATATATCAACGAGTGGACCAACCCGGAAGAAGAAGAATGAACGCGGTAATCGTTGCCAACGGCATCCCGACCGATCCGGTTGCCGACAAAAAGCAGATCCCCCAGGGATCCCTGATCATCGCAGCGGATGGCGGCGCGGACTATTGCCGGAAGTTGAATTTGGTGCCGGATGTGATCATCGGGGATATGGATTCAATCACCGGCGATCCGGAGGCCGCCGCTTTCAGGGGTGCCGAGATCATTCGCCACCCGGCGCGCAAGGATGCCACCGATCTGGAACTTGCTATTGATCTGGCTTTGGCAAGAGGGGCGCAGCGCATCATCGTTATAGGGGCCCTGGGGGGGCGCTGGGATATGTCAGTCGGCAACCTGCAGCTCATGGCCCGGCCGGACCTAAAAACATTTCCGGTAACGTTCGTTGACGGCAATCAGGAAGTATCCCTGCTGAACGGCCCGGTTACAGCTCCATTCATCGGAAAACCCGGTGACACCCTTTCTCTAATACCGATCGGACAGGATGCAACCGGGGTTACCCTGGAAGGCCTTGAGTATCCGCTTGAAAATGGACAACTTGACTGGGGGTCATCGATAGGGATCAGCAATGTACTGCTTGGCGAGAGGGCCTCGGTTTCCATAGATAACGGCGTACTGATCTGCGTCTTCCACCGCAAGAATCAGTAACTCAGACGACGAATATCTACTGGCCATATTTCTTCAGAATGCGGCGGTACTGGCTGGTTGCCTTGAATGTTTTTAAGCCGTTTGAGAACCTTGTGGCCATTACTTCGTTTTCAGGCTTCAGAGAAAAGGCCAGGTAATTGTTGCCGCCGCTGATTTTCTTCTTTGTGCAATCTACTTTATCCAGCAAACCCAGCTTTTGAGCATTGAACCAGCCTACATTTTTATTGGAAATGAACATATCGATGCGGCCCGATATAAGCTTTTGAAAATTCTGCTCAATATCACGCACCGGTTCCCTGGTGAAATTCTCGGCTGCAATGACTTCTTGACTGTACACATAGCCCAGGATGGTCCCAATCCGTAGTCCGGTAAGGTCAGAAAGCCCATCGAAGGTATCCGGGCGTCCCTTCAGAAAAAAGAGCACCGATATACTTTCCGATATGTTTTCATCCGGGAAAAACATCTCCTTTGAACGCTCCGGCGTCAGGCCAATATCGAGAATCGCATCGACCATTTTCGTCCTGACCAGACTAAGACAGCGCTTCCACGGATAAAATCGAAATTCGATCGTCCGTCCCATGCGTTTAAAAACTGCCGCCATAACCTCATAGTCAAAGCCTTTCAATCCCTCGTCATCTTCATACACATAGGGCGCCCAGGCTTCCGTCACAACAACCAGGTCCGCAGCTGCAACGGTATGACTTGTCAGTGTCAGAACTGCCACTCCTATAACCAAGATTTTCTGAAGTGCTGCCATAGCCCCCCTGTAGAGGCACTTATTCTTTCATAAATATCCCAATCAACCCATAGTCAAGCAATTACGACCGGCCGATTTACTGGCATACAGCAGGGTGTCGGCTCTCTTGATGATGCCGTCCATGGTATCATTTTCTGCGACCAGTGTTGCCCCGATGGATATGGTGACTGACAATCTTTGATCCGTATGCATGATGTACGAACCGGCTATCAGGGTTCGCAACCGATTGCCCAGGGTTTCGAGATCCGCCCGGTTGATATTGCGGATAACCCCGAGAAATTCCTCCCCGCCCCAGCGGCCGTAAAGGTCAAACGGCCGGCTATTGGCAATAAAGGTACTGGCCACGTATTTCAGGACTTCATCGCCGACATCGTGACCGTAGCGGTCGTTGAACTGTTTAAAATGATCGATATCGATAAACAGAATCCCAAAGGGTACCTTCAAACGTCTTTTTTCTTCAAAACGGCCCTGGATCTCACGTTCAATATAGTTGCGGTTGGCCAGCTGGGTCAGGTTGTCCAGCAAGGCCAATTTCTCGAGTTCTTTGACCCGCAGTTCGTTAGCCGTCTGGTTGCTAATATCGGTAAACAGCTCGATCCCGCCGGTCACGTTGCCGTTTTCATCGGTCAACGTGCTGACCCGCACGGAAACGGGGATCCGGTGGCCATCCTTGTGATGCATATAGATCTCAGCTTCGCGCGGCTTGCCGTCGGCAATTGTTTTAGCGAGCGGGCACCCTTTCTCACACAAATTGCACCCTTCACTGTCGATATGGGTCAGCAGGCTGTCGCCGCACGATTTGCCGATCACCTCCTCGGCCGTGAAGCCGGAAATCCGTTCAGCGGCATTATTCCAATAGACGATCGTCCTGTCCCGGTCTACGAAATATAGACCGTCATGCAGGCTGGCAATCACTTTTTCGTATGATTCCTGTTCGATCTTCATGGGACGTCCTGGTATGCGGATTGTTCTTTCTCCGGGTCCCCGCCCGGGCGGCAGATGCTGGTGAAGGACGGAATAGAAAACGTCGGTGCCGGGCACAGACCGATACCCAACAGTATAACAACGCATTGAAAAAAGACAAGATAGTGAAAAAATATCGAGATGCCGAAAGTTTGCACTGCTTGCAGAATGTTTGCCGGCACCGGGCGGATAGCAGCCCGAGCGCGGAATATCAATCGCCTGGTCTCGATGTTTCTGCTTCCCCTCGACGGGGCAAGGTCCCCCCCAACCCCTCCCGCCAAGGGCGGGGCGTTCTCCTGGATCCCCGGGCTGGCGAATCCATTCAAATAAAAAGGAAAGGTTTCTCCGTCTGGTGGATGCGGCGAACGGAGCAAAGACCGGGCCTTGAGCCACAACCCAATTCTTAAAACAGCCTCTAGGGCGAACCCCCGAAATCCAGTTCTCCGGCAGCAAACAGGTGCGCTTCGTCGTAGATCTTGAAAAGGCAACCTTTGTCAGTGGATTGCAGGCCGGCCCTGATATGGGTAATTGTCCTGTCAATCTCTTTCTTGTACTGGATTCGAAAGCCGGTAACCTGATGCTGGTGGTCTCTGAACCGGGCTGCCAGGGTCTCCAGGTAGTCCAGGTAAACGGCGTTGTTGACGTGGTTGAGGGGGTCGTAATCGCTGTGCCGAACGCATAGATCGGTTTCGTATTCAGGCGTAAACGCATCCGTTGGCTTCCAGGATTGCAAGCATCCGTCCAGGGCATTTTCCGCTTCACTGGTGTAGACCGCGCCCGTTTCGGCCGGTACCCGGGCCAGCCGTTTTTTCTGAATATCGAAATAGAGCCACAAGCTTGACGCCGCGGCCAGTTGCTCTTCACCGGCGTACACACAGAAATCACGAAAAGCTTTAAAGCCTTTGCTCTGCTTGTGCCAGGTCTCCACGCGGACCTCTTCGCGCAACCGCGGGTAGCGGTATATTTCGGCTTCCAGGGCATTCAGAATCCACACTTCACCCCGGTCCAGCAATGTTTTCGAATCGTAACCAACTTTTTCCGAATGGATAACGGCCGCCTCCTGGATCAATTTGAAAAAAGACCCCAGGTTCTGATTGAAATGCGCATCCACTTCCGCATAATCGATTTGGCGTGTCAGCGTAACCTTCATCTTGCGCTCTCCTTTAGTTGCCACCCCTGGAAGAAGACATTCTCACTGCCAGGCTGAGATAGCGTCCGTTTTCAGAAAACATCAGCCGTTTTTGCACCATCTCGTCCAAAAAGCCCCTGATCTGCAGTGCTGAAAACTTTGCATGTTGCGCAACGACAGCATCGCGGGTGCGCGCCTGGCGGCAAAACAGGTAGATGTCACGGGAAGATCCAGTCAGCCGATGGGTGTGGGCCGGACCATGGGGGCGTCTTTGCCGCAGGATGATAAAATTGCCGCCATCCTGGTAACTCAAGATCGGCTGCGCCGGGTACCGTCGATGCAGGGCGGTATAGGTTGCCTCCCACCGCCGAACGCGCTGCACCACCGGTGCCCAAAGTTTTTTCTGTTGGGTCCGATCACCCCGGTACGTCTGGATCACCAGCGGCACTTTGCGGGTGAGGTCGCGTGGGAATAAGGACCTGTAATTCGGGTGGTTGAAGTGGGTTCGAATTCCGTATCGACCGAAATCCCGGCAGACCGGGCTGCCCAGCCCCAGCCAGAAGGGAACCGGCTTCAAAGGCCGGTAAATTTGTGCAAATTCGATAGCCTGCAGCGTTTGAGCCACATCGGTTTCATCGGACCCGGGAAACTGGACAATCAGGTTGGAACGGTTTTCAATGCCCAGTTCTTCACAGTGCCGCATCGCCTCTAGATTATCGATGGCGGTGGTGCCCTTGTTCAGTTTGTCCAGCAGCCGGGCACTGAGCGCTTCAATCCCAATTTGGACTTGGTCAAGTCCCGCCCGGCGCATGGCCGCCAGGGTGTCGGGGGCGGTGGTGGCTCGAATCTCCCCGAACAGGGAAAAGTCATGTCCGATAGCCGCCAGGGCGTCGAAAATCGCACGGGTTGTTTTTACGGGCAGGGCGTTGTCCATGAAGGCGAAGTTTAGCAACTGGTGCCTGTTTTTCAAGTGTTCCAGTTCGGCCGTGATCTGGGCCGGGTCCTTCGCGCGGTACCCACGCCACTGGGTATTGAGGTTGCAAAAAGCGCAGCCCCGGCTGCCCTGTGGCGATCGTTTCTGCCACCAGCACCCCCGGGATATTTCCGCGGGCAGAACCGGGAAGAATCGATTTTCAGGCGCTAGTTGATGGAGTTCGTTAAAATAGGCGTCATAATCCGGCACCGGCAGAGCTGCCAGGGTGTCCAGTTGATCAAACGCTACGCTTTCGGGGGGGCGGGTATCACCGGCCACCAGAATCGCCTCGCTGCCGGCCGTGCTGATATCAAGTCCGGATCGCAGATTGTTGATCAGCTTGACAAGGGGCTCTTCACCCTCGCCCTGGACCACCGCATCGATCCACTCAAAATGCTGTACGATCGCCTGTCCCGAAGGAGCGGCCACGCTGGAGCCACCGGCAACAATCTTGAGGGTGGGGCACCGGTGCTTTATTTCACGCGCCAGGTAAAGGGATGCGGTCAACTGGCACAGGGATATGGTAAACCCGGCCAGCAAGTAGGCTTCCCATTCGATTCCGGCAATGAAGCGGTCTACGGCCCGGCCGGCTGTTTGGACCAACTGGTCGAAATCTATCCGCCGCGCTTGCTGGTGGCGGCGGGCCTCTCTTTCGAAAACTACCCGGGCCTCCGTCGATTTTTCCGGATACAGCAGGGCTGCGAACACCGACTCAGCCAGCCAGGTACGTTCGGAAACGGCAGTATAGTGCGGATACCCTACCCGGTCGGCAACCCGCAGGTAGAGATGGAAAGCATCCACCGTGAGATCCGGAACAGCCTGATTGAGGTAGGCTTTAAGGGTGCCCAGTTGAATGGAGGGTCGGTTGTAGATTGGCCAGGGAGCAGCTATCAGGGCAATTTTCGTCAGGCGGTCTTGATTCATCTGTCCATTCTCCCGCCCCCTCTATCCGGTATGCCCGGCACGACCGGAGGCCACATGGAGTAGCATTAACACGGCCGGTGGATCAGGGAGCGCAGCACAAGCGGCCCATCAGGCCCGGGCAGGCGACTCCGGGTCCGCGGCGGCATCCACATGGAACATGGTGGCCCCCACCGGCGCAAAGCTCAGGAAGAGAAGGTTCATGATCGGTATCAGGAACCAGAGACCGAAACCCGTATGAAACGCAAGGTGCTTCCCGAGATAGGCAAACCGGGTTTTAAACGGCATCATTCTACGGGCCGGTACCAGGTCGGTGTTGTCCCAGGCCAGAAATACCGCCGCCGCAAGCGAAGAGGCCACTGTTGCGACCGGTCCCAGCGGTGTCAGCCAGCCGACCAGCATAATGAACAGGGATATTACGATGGGGATGATGGCCCGGGGGGTTTCCTGTTTGACGAGAAAAACAAGCTGGGTAAAAAGTGGCATATCGGTGGGTTCGTCCACTTGACCGGTAAGGCGTCTTTCCGTGAAGCGGCTCATGAGGTCCATGATAAATACGCTGAACAGGACCTGGGTAATGAGGTAGGAAACAACCGTGGATATGCCGACCAGCAGCAAGGAGACCAGCCAGGATACCAAATGCCACAGCCAAACCACCCAGGCGCTTTCAGGCTTGGTCCACAGCATCGCCAGGATCTGTTCATGGTAAGCCAGAATCAATCCGGCACAGACCACGGTCACAATCGCAACCGCCGCAAAACGCACGAGCCCCAGAAAAAGAAGTTTCGGCGTTCGCAGCCCCATCTGCAGGCCGCGCCAGTTGTAGGTCAGACCTTTGAAGAATCCCATCGACTACCTCCGCATGATGCTGGATGACATTTCCGGGGATGACAATAAGGGATAATGACTTGAATTGCAAACGGACGCTCAGGACCCGGCCTGCAGGGCCTCCAGGACGGCCAGATAATCCGCCGCCGCCATGGGCCGCGGGTTGCTGGGGTTGCTGCCGTTTTTGACTGAATTTTCAGCCAGGAGCTCAAAATCGGCCGGATCGACTCCAAAGCTGGCAAAACTGGGCAGACCAACATCTCCGGCCAACTGCTCGACGGCCGCAACCGCCCGCTGGGCTCCGCGCGCCTCATCCGTTGCTGTGAGGCCCAGAGCCAGGCCGATACGGGCATACTGCGCCCGGCACCAATCCAGATTGTAGCGCATCATGGCCGGCAGCACGACGGCATTGCAAACCCCATGGGGGGTATCGTAGCGTCCGCCCATGGCTTCGGCGATGCAGTGCACGGCAGCCACGTCCGCGTGGGAAAAAGCCATCCCGGCCAGAAGACTGCCCATGAGCATACCGGCGCGGGCTTCCAGGTCCCGGCCATTGTCAACCGCGGTCCGGAGGTAACGACTGATCAATTCAATTGCATACAACGCAGCGGCATCTGCCAGGGGCTCCGCCACCATGGACGTATACGCCTCAATGGCATGGGTCAGGGCATCCATCCCCGTGGCCGCGGTCAGGGCCGGCGGCATGGAAATCGTCAGTTCCGGATCAACCAGGGCCACGGCCGGCCCGATTTTGGTATGCCGGATGCTGAATTTGTAATTCTCCAGCGAATCCGTAATAACGGCGCTAAAGGTCACTTCGCTGCCCGTGCCGGCAGTCGTGGGCACGGCCACCAGAGGCAACACCGCCTCCGTAACGTTGCGGCCCCTCTCAAAATTCCGGGGGGCACCGTCGTGGGTGGCACAAATGGACATGGCCTTGGCGCAGTCGATCGGGCTGCCGCCGCCTATGGCGACCAGACCGTCAGCCCCGAATTCACGAGCCATCGTCGCACCAGCCTCTACGTTGTAATCCTTTGGATTGGCAGCGACCGCGCTGAAGCATTCGTAAGTGATCCCGGCCTGGTCCAACTGGGCACATACCGGGTCCAGCAGTCTGGCGGCCTGCACCCCTGGATCGGTCACCAGCAGAGTGCGCTGCAAATTTAACTGGGCGAGAACTTGCGGCAATGTCCGTATAACGCCCGGACCGTACTCAATCCGGGTCGGCAGCTCAAAGCCAAAACCTTTCAGCAGGTTCATGCAATCCTCCGGTCTCTTGTTTTGCCTCAACCTTGCTGCAACCGAATACTTGATTTTGTAATTTTCAAGAGGCGATACTCTTGTCCAACCAGTTTAAACCCCTTGCGCGCTGCAGGGATACTCAGTTTGTGCCGGTAATGCGTCTGTGGATTGAGGGCCGGGATGGTTACATCGATCAGGAAATGGTCGGCGTCGACCTTGCCGCGGTAGGTCAGCCAGGTCTTGCCGACTTTGCGGGTCTTATCCGGGACAAGAAAGAAGTCATCCCAGGGCCAGGGGGCACCCATCCGCGTCTGGCCGCCAGCCTGCGCCACAGGTGCCGGCTCGGGCTGCAACTGATTGACCAGATAAAACATCCCCGAAACAATCAGCAACAATACAACTGTATATCCCAAAATCCCCCCAACCTGTTTGCCAATACTATTTTGCATCTCTCTTCCTTATAAAGGGTTTATGCAGCCCCGTGCTGTTTTTTAGTTTAAAAAAGGTGTTGTGTATCAGAAAATCAGGATTTTGGCAAAGGGGCACCCCCGACTACTAAACGATCTGAAATAATTAAATTTTTTAGACATCTCCCAATTTTGGAGAATTAGTAAGTGAACAATAGAGGCGTGTATGTTGGCATGCCGGACCTGATCCGGCATCCAGGAACGTTCCCTTAAAACGGACTGGATCCCGGCCTTCGCCGGGATGGCAGGCCTTTTCAGAAAACTCAGCGACCCTGGAATAAGTAATTTTGAGTTGCGCGAGGGAACAAGAAGTGAAAGGCCCGGCTACTCATAAATAGCGGTCGCATCATCAAAGTCGACCTCTTCTTCTTCGGCCGCCGGGGCATTCCAGTTGAATTCCAGGACCGTCTGCGGGCTGAACCGGATGTGGACCCCGTCTGTCAGGGGCATGCCGCCTAAGGAAGCGCGCTGTTCATCAACCTTCAGGCCGTTTACACTCCCGAGGTCCCGAATATGGTAGGCGTTGTTCTCGAAGAAAATTTCAGCGTGTTTCCGGGAAACGGATTTGTCCGGAATATCAATATCGTTTTTCGCGGTCCGTCCCACCCGGGTTGTACCGCTGATCTTAAACACCTGGCCCGGTGGCAGACCGTCGCATTCAACAACCGTCAAAGTGGCCTCTCCATCAACTCCGGAGGCAGCATCAATGTCCGGCATGAATAAGGTTTCGTCACCGTCATCTTCCCACTGGGGGGCGGCCGGGATCTCTGGAGACGGCTGCCGGTCATCCGCAGGTGGGGCCGCGCCCCGTTTGCGGAGAGACCAACCCAGCAAGGCGGCAATCACCACCAGGACAACGACACCTGCGGCAATGAGGACGGTGGGCATGCCGCTGTCGGCCGGTGGTGGGGCCGGCGGCGTCTTGGCAGGCTTTTCAGTCGGCGGCCGAGGCACGATTTTGACATTCACGGATATCTCGGCGGAAACCGATTGACCGTAGGTATCGATAACTTCGGCGCGAATGATGTGTAGTCCGCCGGGCAACCCGCTGGTGTCAAATTGAAAGGTCTTAAAAGGAGCGTTGGTCAACTCCCGCTTGAGGAGCGCGTCCACATAGTACCGGACTTTTTTGATTGCGTTGTCAGGGTCAACCATCAGTTTCAAGTCAACGGACCCGCTGACCGGCCCGGTAAAACCGGGCTCTTCGAAAGCGACTGTGGGTGGCTTCAAAACCGGCAGGGGCGGCGACCAGAAACGTTTTTCGTCTTGGAGGGTGGCCTGGTTGTAGCTAACTTTCAGGACAAGTGAATGTTCGCCGCTGGGGGTCCGGCTGTTATACTTCAATACATACTGGTTCTTCAGTTGTCCGGCCAGGGCCCGAAAAAAGCCCCCTAATTCATCCATGGAAGCCGCCTGGAGGTAGCGCCCCCCGGTAAAACTGGCCAGGCGGCCCAGTTCACGTTCATCCACCCGGGGTCCCGCTCCGATTGTATAGATCGGCACCCGGATCGTTTTGGTTGTGGCCGCGTCAATGACATCGTTGGAGGTATAGCGGCTGCAGGCTTGTTTGCCTTTCTCGTCACGGCCATCCGTGAGCAGAATGATGGCGCGACGCCCCCGGGGAATCTCGGCTGCCTTTTTAATCGCAGCGTAGGCCGTGTCGTAGAGGCAGGTGGCGGCATTGGGTTTGGCGGTGATTTCTTGGACGGCATCGACAGCCGCTTGATGGTTGGTTGAAAAATCTTTCCGCAATTGGGGTTCATTGTTGAACGTGTAGAGGGCGATCCGATCGGATTTTCCCATCCGGGAAATAAATTCAATGGCCGCACTTTTAGCCGCCTCCATGGAGGAACGGCCCGATTTTCCGATGGCCTGCATGGAACCGCTGGTATCGATCGCCAAAATAACGGACATGGCGTCCGTGGCTTTGGAGACGGCCAGATCCTTTATCGGCCGGCCGTCCTCGATGACTTGAAAGGCGCCTGGCGACAATCCCGGTATAGTCTTCTCATCCGTATCGGAAACAGTCACATAAACACTGACCTTGTTCGAACGCTGGTCAGCCGCGGTTGCGGCTTCGATATAATTGAGGGTTACCTTTCCGATGGTTTGAGCTGCGCCGGGTGCGCAATACCCAAATAATACCGTCAGGCAAATCAGCAGTGCAAGACCACGAGCTTTCCAGGTATAATTTTCCTCCATGGCAGGATTCTCCCTATTGAAAGCGACCATGTCGCATTCTTTGACCACATTTGAAAGGATAGATGAAGTTGGGAATCATAGCACTTGAAAGAAGAATTATAGAATAGGAAGATTCGAGTGTCAACCAGGAGGGATAAGGCCGCCGGGGAGTTGCGGCTATAATTGGAAGGATTCAACTGAGACCGCTGTAGCGGGACGCTGCCGGATTTTGGATGCGCCCATACCGCTTTTTACGGTAGACTGTGGAAACACCGCGCGCGGGCCCGTTTCAACTACCCATGTCCCGGATGCCTTTGACCACATAGGCCTTCAAATCCGGTTCCACATCCGCATGTTTGGTTTTGATGGATTTGGGAACCACATCTACAAAACCAAAGCCCTGTTCAAACACCGGTTCGCTGATAATGATCTCGCCCGGACCGGCCCCGTCACAAAACCGGGACGCTTTATTCACCGCATCTCCGATGATCGTATACTCGGTTCTCTGTTGAGAGCCGATAAACCCGTGGATGACTTCTCCAGAATGGACACTGATACCAATTTCGAACTCCGGCAGTCGTCGCGCCCGGCGCCCTTCGCCCAGCATGCGAATGGCGTTTTGCATTTCAAGGGCGGCACGCACCGCTTTTTCCCATTGCTGGTCATCCGGTTCCGGGCTGCCGAAGACGGCCAACACCGAATCGCCTACAAATTTATCAACCACCCCGTCAAACTCGAAGACGATCGGAACCAGGGCATCAAACATTTCGTTGATCATCCGCACAACTGCATCCGGGTCCATCTCCGCCGAAAGGGCGGTGAAGTTGCGCACATCGGATACCAGGATGGTCACCGGATCGACCTTTTCACCACCGATTTTCTCATGGCTGTACTTGCCGGCCAGCCTTTCGGCAACCTTAGGTGGAAACTGCCTCAGGAAGACAGACCGCATGTCGGTTTCCCGGGTATCTTCCCGATCCAACACCCGGAGCTTGATGCACTGGGCTACCTGGGCGGCCAGAACCTTCATCAATTCAAGATCGGCCTGGGAAAAGGCCTCCCGGATCAAATGATTGTCCACATACATGACCCCCAGGACTTCCTGCCCGGCTGCCAACGGAACATAAATAGCGGACTGGACCTTGTAAAAGTAAGCACTGTGGGGCGTGGCGGCGGCGGTTGCCTCTTCCTCCGGGATCGACCATAAAAACGCTTTTTGGTTGTCGAATGCCTGTTTAACCCAGGTCATGCTGACCGAATGTTCTCCCTGGGGCCAATGCGCTTTGAGCAATAGCTTGCCCCTTTCATCCGGCAGCAGTACCGCCCCGCGGGTGGCGTTGGGAATTATCTGGGGCAGTTTTTCTTCAAGCCCCGGCATAAGGACTGCCAGCGACTCAGCGCCGCCGATTAAGGCACTGAGTTCACTCAAGGCCTCTAAAGGCCCCTGTTCCGGCAAAGGTGCCTGCGCAGGTTTTGCCACCGGAGGAACCACGTAAGGACGGGTGCTGCGGTCCTCCTCGGTACAGGTATCGACCACCGGTTGCATTTTGGGTCGCTCGACGGTCTCAACACGATCGATCGGGGCCTGGACCGGTTCCGGTTCTGTGGCCAAGCCCCTGGATTCCCCACCCGCAGCCGGGGTGATATGTGGGGCTGCCCGGGGCTGGTCACTGGTCCCATCGAGGGCTACGGCAGCCGCACGCTCGTCGGCCGCCTGGTCTCCTGGCAGGGCAAAGGGCGCCTCGACACCTGTGGCGCCATCCGCATTAGCAGCCAGCTGCTTGATTTCGACGGCCTCATTTTCCGTGTCCCTGATACTGGTGGCAAACTCTTCGGCGGCGTCGGCCTCTTCAGAGACGGCCACAGGCCCTGTCTTTACATTCAAACGGGTCCAGCCAACCCGTATACGGTCCTCCTCGATAACCCGGGTCTTGCGGGCCACCAGGACACCATTGACCCAGGTTCCATTGGCACTGTTAAGATCTTCCACCCAGAAATGATTCTGCTCAAACGTTAAACGGGCATGATGGTGGGAGATGTATTCATCGGTATCGAAGGCGAGATCCACCGGTGAATCGGCACAGGGATTCCGGCCGAGAATGACGGTATCGGATTGGGTCTCGAATGTGGCGGTCTTTCCATCCGGGAGAGAATAGTGGATGATCATAACCACACCTTCGGTTTTTAGTAGGGCTTGCCCGCGTCCGCAATTATTGCATGAAGAAACAATAGGTTATCAACACCGGACCTGCTTGTCAAGCGCAAACAGCAGACGCAGTTCAACGCGGTGCGCCATCTGCGGCATACCTGTTTGGAGCTGCTTACATGGTTTGACCAGATTCTCGGAATCATGTATGTAGATCATAATTGCTATAGAATTGATGGCTCATCACGTTATCTTTCCGAACGATCCCGGGCGCAAGCTGGCCGCAAACTGGCTTTCTCCGTCTACCTGCATCGCGCAACAGGCACCGATGAGCCGTACCTCCGGTCCGGTATACAGCAAGAAAGCAACCAAAGGGAGCCACCCCGGCACATGACCCTGAAAGGCAGCCTACAAACCGTATCGCTCTACGGCATCATTCAGCTGCTGTGCAATGAACATAAGACGGGGATCCTGCGAGTCTTCAGGGAAAAGGAAGAATACCAGATCTTCTATTTGGAAGGTTCCATCATCTATGCGATCAAGTCAAAAAAAGAGGCCCGCCTGGGAAGCCTGCTTATCCGGGACGGGCTGATCACCAATGAAATCCTGGAGAGTTGCCTGGAACTGGCCCGGGAGCGCCGGCAGGCCATCGGCCGCATCCTGATAGATGAAGGCCACATCACGCTCAAGGACCTTGAAAAGTACATGTACCAGCAGGTCGAAGAGATCATCTACAGCCTTTTTCTATGGCCGGAGGGCGATTTCCAGTATCGGGATACAAAGATCAACCTTTCCTGGATGGTGGTCGTCAAGCTCAACACCCTGGAGTTGCTGGTAGACGCCTTTCGCCGGGTGGATGAATACCGGAGCCCGGCCAAACCAGCCTAAATGTTTTGAATGAGGAAACGGATCATGATCGAAAGCTCCTTTTTAAAAAGTAACGATGAAATCATCAACCAGTTGATGCGCATTCCAGCTCTGAAATCCGTGGACGGTGATGACCTCAAGGATCTGATGGAAGCGAGCCAGACCAAGGCCTTCGATGCCGGCGATATTATCTTTGAAGAAGGCACCATGGGCAAACTGATCTTCTATCTGATCTCGGGCAAGGTAAAGGTAATCAAGGATGGTCATGAACTCATGACCCTGCAGAGGACCGGAGACGTGTTCGGAGAGATGGGCCCGATCGGCGAAAAAGCCCGATCGGCCAGCGTCAAGGCCCTGAGTGCCGTAGAATGTGTTGAAATCGACCTATCCGTTGTCGATAGTAAAAACAGGTCCGATACCCACATGTTTCGTTATCTCATCTTCCGTGGCTTCGCTGAAATCCTGGCTGGGCGTTTGCGGTACACGACCGAACAGCCGCTAGCGCTGCAAACGGAACTCGAACAATTGAAAAAAGCTTGCTGACCGGACAAACCGCACCGCATCTCATCTTCCCACTACCGGTTTGACCCCCTTCATTAAAACATGGTATGCAAATCGGGACCGGCGACCGGACCTGGAACCGGCCGCCGGTTATGTTTGCTTGAAATCATATCTGAAAGTGATGGCGCATTATGAAAGTAGACGGAAAAGATATCAGACCGATCTGGCTGCACGCAGACCGCCGTACGGTACAGGTCATCGACCAACGTTTGCTGCCCCATGAATTTGTGGTCGCAGACGTAAATGACGTGGATGCCACCATAACCATCATTCAGGACATGTACGTCCGGGGGGCACCGCTGATCGGAGCCACCGGGGCCTGGGGGGTATACCTGGCTGTGCTGAATGCGCCCGATGGCCGCGCGGAAAACAATTACCTCGAGGCGGAATGCGCGCGGCTAAAAGCAGCCCGCCCTACGGCCGTAAACCTCGAATGGGGCGTTGACCGTGTATTGGGTGCCGTTTTAGCAGAGTCGCAAATCAGCCAAAGACCCGCGGCCGCCGCAGTTGAGGCAGAGGCCGTTACCGAAGAAGAAGCCGAAAACTGCCGCCTGATCGGCGTTCACGGCCTGCCGCTGATCGAACAGATCAGCCGGCGGAAAAAAGGCCAACCCGTCAATATCCTCACCCACTGTAATGCCGGATGGCTGGCCTGCATCGAGTGGGGCACGGCGACCGCCCCCATGTATGCAGCCTTTGACGCCGGCATACGTATCCATGTCTGGGTGGATGAAACCCGGCCGTTGAACCAGGGGTCCCGGTTGACCGCCTGGGAGTTGGGCAAGTACGGTATCGCCCACACCGTCATTGTCGATAATGCCGGTGGCCACCTGATGCAGCATGGGCAGGTGGACATGGTCATCACCGGTACGGACCGCTCCACCTATACCGGCGATGTCGCCAACAAGATTGGCACGTATCTGAAGGCGCTGGCTGCCAGAGACAACGACATCCCTTTTTACGTGGCCCTGCCGTCCAGTACGTTTGACTGGACCCTGCGCGACGGGGTTGGTGAAATCCCCATTGAAGACCGCAATCCGGACGAGATCCGGTTCATCCAGGGCCTGGCCGGCAAGGAAGTCCGGGAGGTACTGGTGCCGCCGGCCGACAGTCCGGCCGGCAACCCGGCGTTCGATGTCACCCCGGCGCGCCTGGTCACGGGATTTATCACCGAAAGAGGGGTTTGTGGTGCGAACGAAGCAGAGATTCTGGGGCTGTTCCCTGAAAAGAAATCTGCCTAACATTATAACTAAAGGGTGCCTCTAATAATTAGGATTTTTGTTTGAGTTCAAGGCACATTGAAATTTTACCCGGAGGGATATTTTGAATATTTCGAGGATTAAAATTTCATTGTAATGAAGAAATCGAGCAAAAAGACAATTATTAGAGGTGGCGTAAAGGCTGGCCGACATGTTGACCCACACCGAAAAAAGAGTGATCGCCGCGATCCAGGGAGATATCGAAATTTCCGCCCGCCCGTATGATAAAATCGCGCAGGATCTGGGTATCACCACCGCTGAACTGTTGGAGATTCTCGAAGGACTGTGCGAACGGGGCGTTATCCGGCGTTTCGGCGCTACCTTGCGTCACCAGAAATCCGGATTTTCCGCCAACGCCATGGTGGCGTGGCAGGTGCCGGAGGAACAAATAGAAGCAGTCGGCAGCACCCTGGCCGGTTTTACCCAGGTATCCCACTGTTACCGCCGTAATCCGCAAGCTGAGTGGCCTTTCAATCTATACACGATGATCCATGCAACCAGCGAGGCGGAATGCCACCAGATTGCCGCCGATATGGCCACTGCTGTCCAGGTGGATACCTATTCGCTTCTTTTCAGCCGTCGGGAGTTGAAAAAAACCTCCATGGCCTATTTTGCAGACTTGAAATGAACCCCGCCCCACCGGGAGCCTCCGACGACGGGGCCCACATTCTGCTGGTCAATCCCTGGATTCATGATTTTGCCGCCTATGATGTCTGGGCGCAGCCGCTGGGTCTGCTCACCCTGGGAGCCATCCTGCGTCAGCACGGCTACCGGGTAACGTATATTGATTGCCTGGATCGCTTTCACCCCAATGCGCCGCAAAGCAACCCGTTCCGACGCCACGGGCGCGGCCCGTATCACAAATCCCCGCTTCCCAACCCGGCCGGCCTGGAGGATATCCCCCGGACTTACTCGCGTTACGGCATCGCGCCGGATTGGCTGCGGCAGGATCTGCGCACGGCCCCCAAGCCGGACCTGATTCTGGTGACGTCACTGATGACCTACTGCTATCCGGGCGTCATCGAGACAATCGCGGAGCTGAAAATGGCTTTTCCGAAAGTTCCGATTGTACTGGGGGGCATATATGCCACCCTGTACCCGGACCACGCAGCCAAATTTTCCGGGGCGGACGGCATTCTCACCGGGCCGGGGGAAAGCCGAATTTTAGAGCTGGCGGCGGAGCATACCGGTCAGGCCGCCCCACCCCGTTTCGACCCTGACAACCTGGATACTTACCCTTATCCGGCCTTCGACCTGCAGTCCAAAAGCGGCTATATCCCCCTGCAGACCTCTCGGGGCTGCCCGTTCAAGTGTGCCTACTGCGCATCCGGATTTCTCAATCCCCGGCAGCTGCGCCGCAGTCCGTCGGCAATAGTCCGGGAAATCGTACACTGGCATCGTCGCCGGGGCATACACGATTTCGCCTTTTACGACGATGCCCTGCTCATGGAAGCGGGACAGCATGCCGTCCCGCTATTGGAGGGTATCGTCGGTACCGGCCTGGCATTGCGATTTCATACGCCGAATGCCCTGCATATACGTAATATCAACGCTGAAACCGCTGTTTTGATGTTCAAGGCCGGCTTCACCACCCTGCGGTTGGGCCTGGAAACCACGGCCTTCGATGAACGCGACCAGTTGGATTGGAAGGTAACCGAATCAGAATTCAAGCGAGCGGTAAATTGCCTGAAACGGGCCGGTTTCACCGCTGATCAAATCGGGGCTTACCTGTTGGTTGGTCTGCCGGATCAGGATGATACCGCCATCGAAGCGTCGATTCAGACCGTATTGGCCAGCGGCATTACGCCGATCCCGGCTTACTATTCACCCATGCCCCATACCTCCCTGTGGAAAGCATCCCTGTCCGCATCGCGCTACGACCTGGCGGCGGATCCGGTTTTCACCAATAATGCCATTTTCCCCTGCCGTCGGGAAGGCTTTTCATGGTCGCTGATCACCCGGATGAAAAATCTGGTGAAGTCGCAAAATTTCTCGTAACCCCCGGTATTAAAAACCGTATACTGGCTCGGTTTTAAACATAGAACCGTCACCGGCATTTGAATCACTATGGAAAATCGATCCACGCCGACATTCGAGTCCCGATTTCGATACCGATCCCGATATCGATTTTAAGATCTGGACACCCCTTCCAAAAAGCGATATGGGGTCAGGTTACCATGAGCACCGACACCAACAAGCTGAATTCGCAACCAAACGGCCTGGGAAAACATATCGTGACCTATGGCCGCATGATCAAGTTCAGCCACACCATTTTCGCATTGCCCTTCGCTCTGGCCGCCGTTGTCCTCGCCAATCGACTGGCCCCCGTAACTTTGTACAGCCTCTTCTGGATCTTGATTGCCATGGTGGCCGCCCGCTCGGCAGCCATGGGTTTTAACCGGATCGTGGATGCCCGCATCGATGCCCGCAATCCGCGGACCGCCATGCGCGAAATACCGGCGGGCAAATTGAGCCTTAAAGCCGCGGTCATTTTCGTGGCCGTGTCAGCCGGGGTGTTCATCCTGGCAGCCGCCATGCTGGGCAGACTCTGCCTGATACTGTCTGTCCCGGTCCTGGCCGTACTCTGCCTGTACTCTTATACCAAGCGGTTTACCTGGCTGGCCCATCTGTATCTGGGCTTTGCCATCTCCCTGGCCCCGCTGGGTGCCTGGATTGCCCTGACCAACAGCTTCCACGGCCCCATCCTGCTGCTCAGCCTGGCTCTGCTCAGTTATATCGCTGGGTTTGATATCCTTTATGCCTGCCAGGATACCGGTTTCGACCGGCAGGAAGGTCTGTTTTCCATACCCGCCCGGTTCGGGCTCCACAGGGCCCTGTTGACTGCCCGGGCCATCCACCTGCTGGCCTGGGGCTTTTTGCTGGGGGTGGGCATGGCGTTCGACCTGGGCCTGATATATTACATTACGACCCTGTGCATCGGGGCCTTACTCATTCTTGAACACCGGCTGGTCAATCCGGATGATTTAAGCAAAATCGACATCGCCTTTTTTAATGTGAACAGCACAATTTCGGTCGTTTTGTTTCTGGGAATCCTGGTGGATGAAATAATCGGCCTGGGGAAACTATAAAAAATGAAAACCGCCTATTCCAACCTGGACAATTTTCTGAAAGCACTCAAAGCCAGCGGCGAACTTAAGATAATTACCGCGCCGGTATCACCTTACTTGGATATCAGTCGCTATACGGACAGTGAATCCAAGCAGCCGGACGGCGGCCAGGCGCTTTACTTTCAAAATGTAACCGGATACCACTTTCCGGTCGCAACCAATATCTTCGGCAGCCCGCGACGCATCTGCCTGGCCCTGGGGGTGAGCCACCTGGATGAATTGGCCGACCGGGTCCGGGAATACATCGATTTCAACCCGCCGGGCAGCCTGAAGGAAGCCCTGAACACCATCCCCATGGCCATCACGGCCACCAAGTTCATCCCCCGGGCATTCAAAGGGAAACTGGCCCCCTGCCAGGAAGTGGTGCATACGGGCTCGGATGTGGATTTGAACCGGCTGCCTGTCCTGCATTGCTGGCCGAAGGACGGCGGTCCCTTCGTCACCCTGCCCCTGGTGTTCACCCGGAGCCTGAAAACCGGCAAGCGCAATGTCGGCATGTACCGGCTCCAGATCTTCGACCAAAACACCACCGGGATGCACTGGCACATTCACAAGGACGGTTCCCATTACTACAGCGAATACGTGGCGGCCAACCAGCGCATGCCCGTGTCCGTGGCGATCGGCGCCGATCCGGCCACCACCTATGCAGCGACGGCCCCCCTGCCCCGCGGCATCGACGAAATGCTCCTGGCCGGCTTCATCCGTAAAAAGCCGGTCCGCATGGTCAAATGCCTGACCAACGATCTCGAGGTACCGGCCGAAGCGGAATTTGTGCTGGAAGGCTACGTGGACCCCGGTGAAATGCGGCTGGAAGGCCCTTTCGGCGATCACACCGGCTATTACTCCCTGGCGGATGACTACCCGGTATTCCACGTCACCGCGGTCACCCATCGCAAAAACCCGGTCTACAGTGCCACCCTGGTAGGCCCGCCGCCCATGGAAGACTGCTACCTGGCCAAAGCCACGGAAAGATTGTTTCTGCCCATGCTGCAAACGGTTTTTCCGGAAATCGTCGACTACTGGTTTCCCTGGGAGGGCGTTTTTCACAACATCGTCATCATTGCCCTGGACAAGGGCTACGCCTGTCATGCACCGCGCATCATGAGCGGACTGTGGGGCCAGGGCCAGATGAGTTTCTGCAAGGCCATTGTCATTGTAGACAAAAGCGTCAACCCCCAGGACCCCGGAGCGGTGCTGGCAGAGCTGGTCTCCAAGCTGGACCTGGAAACGGATGTAACCCTCTCGAAAGGGGTCCTCGACGTCCTGGATCACTCTTCCCCCAACGTCAATTTTGGTAATAAAATCGGAATCGATTTGACTACCCGGGTAGGTGATGAACCACCACGGCAACTGCAGCGCTCGGCTGACCCGGCGCCGGAGGGCGAGGAACTGATGACGGCGGCCCGGCAATCTTGCCCGGCGGTGACCGGTTGTCGCCCACTGCTGGCCGACCGGGTTGATCCCCGGGGCGGTCATCGGGTTCTGGCGGTAACTATAGACAAAACTGATCGCGGCAGCGGGCAGGATATAGCCGCTGCTCTGCTGGCGTCACCGGCACTGGCGGCCTACACGTTGATTTTGATGTTCGACGCCGGCATAGATTTGGGCAATCCGTCGCTCCTGCTCTGGAAGTTGTTCAACAATACCGATCCCGGCCGCGACCTGCTGATGCGTGACAGCCGGGCCGCCATAGATGCCTCTGTAAAAGGCACTGCAGATGGCCATAACCGGGAGTGGCCGGAAGAATTGACTCTGGATGTTTGAAGTTGAAATCGGGATCGGGATCGAAATCGACGTCGTGGCACGCAACGGTAAATCTCTGCCCCTGATCGAATTCGATCTCGATAGCGAATTGTTGGACGTTAATGTAAAAACCGGAATCATTGGATTTAGAGTCAAAGCGCCATGCCTCAAACGCACCGAATTCAGACCGCAAACGTGACCAAAAAAAGATCTTCTGATTGGGGAAACTCCATCCGCGGCATGTTCGGCCAAATTGCCGGACGTTACGACCTGATGAATACCCTGATGACCTTCGGTCAGGACCGGGTCTGGCGTCAGTGTGTCGTCCGGGAAGCACGCCTGCCCCGTGGCGGACGGTTATTGGATGCCGGTGCAGGTACCGGCAGTATCGCTTTGGAGGCCAGGGCCCAGAATCCCACTGCGGACATTACCGCTTCCGACTTTACCCTGGCCATGATGCAGGTGGGGCGGCTCCGTGCCGGGGGTAACCGGATCAAGTGGTGTGCCGCGGATGCCCTGGATCTACCGTTTGACGCAAACCACTTTGATGCCGTCACCTCCGGCTACCTTATCCGCAACGTGGCAGATTCAAAGCGGGCCTTTGCTGAACAATACCGGGTTTTGAAGCCGGGCGGCCGGTTGGTCTGTCTGGACACCTCCCCCCCAGGCCAGGGCCCTCTGAAGCCGCTGATTCTCTTTTTCCTGAAAACGGTGATTCCCATTCTGGGCCAGATCATCTCAGGTCATCGCTCCGCCTACACCTACCTGCCTGAATCCACAGAGGCTTTCATGACACCGGGTGAACTGGCCGCCGGCCTGACTGCAGCGGGCTTTCAGCACGTACGCTACCGCCAGTTCATGCTCGGGACCATGGCGGTCCATGTGGGCACGAAACCTGAACGTTAGCCGCTCCGGTTGCCCCCTGATCTCTCCTGGGCAGTAGCAACGCAAGCTTGTTGATATCCGGCCGCACCTTCGTACAGCCGGAAGGCTTTCGGCTGAAATTTGCACTTTCTTGAAAATTGTAATAAAAAATTTGAGGATAAGACAGGAATCAAAAGATATGCCGATAACCATTGAACCGCTCGAAATTGAAGACCTCACCCGGATCACCCTGACCGGAACGGTTACCTTTCCGGAATTCCTGAAGGCCCTGAACACCTATGGTGCCAAGGGTCCCACACGCCTGGAACTTTACGATGTGCGCGATCTGGAAGGCCAACGCTTTTCAGCCGCAGAAATCGATCTGCTGGTCGATTATTTCCGGCAGTACCCGGACCGGCGTCCCCCGGGTGGTAAAACCGCCATCGTCATTTCGGAAACCGTGGACCTCGGACTCAGTCGGATGGTCTCCATTCTTTCCGAGGGCGTTGTCAATTTTGAAATCGAGGTTTTTGACTCAATTGCCGCGGCGATGGACTGGCTGGGAGTAAAGTAAAAACCGATTCTGAATCCAGGAAAATCATGCGTCGGTCTACGTGCAGGGCGAATGGAAATTTGGCGCATGCTGAATCAGCCAGAATGAAGCCCTGTGGGGTTGCGATGATGTTTTCCCGGATTCTGAAACCGGTTTGACAATACCGGGATAATTTCAAGAAAGGGTGCTGAAGATTATCCCGGTATTGGTGTTTTAGGTCTTAGCCGGCGATCCTATTACCAGCATCCACCGCCGCCGTATCCAGGGCCCCGACCCCAGCCGCGACCGCGTCCCATGCCGCCGCCGGCACGGTAATTATCGGGCAGCACTTTCTTCATCTCCAGCCGGTGATCCAGCCGTTTCTGATCGAATTCCGCCTGGAGATTGGAAAGCTCCTTCTGCATGTCAGACAATTTTTCCTGCATGTCAGACAATTTTTCGCGATTGGGATCTTCTTTCACCATTTCCGCTTTCATCTCAAGACGGGTCTGGTAGATGGAACGACGCAGATCCTCGGTATCCTTAAAAAAAGCTTCTCTTTTCGCTTCAAGCTTCTGGGCATCTTCTTCGCTGAGGTTACCCCAGCTGCGGTCGCCGCGGCCATACCGGCTACCCTCCGAGTCCCCATATCCGGGCCCCATCATATGGTAACCGCCGCCACCCATGTGATAACCGCCGCCCCTGTGGTGCCGGCCCCAACTGCCGTCGGCATAGGCATAGGCTGAGAACATAACCATCGCTGCAACTGCAATTCCTGTGACCATCAATCCTTTTTTCATCTCTTATCTCCTTTTCATAGAGAGTGGTTTAGGTTCAATACCTGTTGTTTCAAATTCTGCTTTCGTATAGAGCAAGGCATGTGCCAACCTTGATCTCTCACCTTTAACATTCTGTATATATTGTGTATATTCGCATTTTTTTCATTTAGAATTGGCGGATAAAAGAAATAGGTTGCCTGGAAAGCAATCCTGGTGGATACTTTTTACTCAGACAGACCTGATGAAGGGTATCCAGCCGGGTAATTTATACCCACCTTGGCTCATGCAGGGTTAATCCCATGCATACAAAGCCGGTAATGGCCGCTATAAAGCCTTGATTTCAGCGGCACTGGGTCGGCAATATAACTTTCTTAAATAATTGGCATATTCATTGCTAAATCAGAATGGAATGAAAATGAACGGTGTCATAAAAAAAATTGTAACCACCGTACCGCCCTGGGGCTTGATAGGCGCGGTCCTCATCCTGCTGCCGCTGCTCGCATTTGTCACTTACGAAGACATCAATCGCCAGAACGCGGCCAGCCGGCGCCAGTTGTTGGCCAAAGGGGCGGCCTTGATCCGGTCCTTCGAGGCTGGCACGCGAGCCGGCATGATGATGCGGCAATGGGGCAATCGCCACTTGCAGCGCCTTTTGATGGAAACCGCGCGCCAACCCGATATCATCTACCTGATGGTCACCGACATCAGGGGCAAAATCCTGGCGCATAGCAATCCGGACCTCATTGATCAGGTCCACGGCAGTGATCTGGATCTCAAGCGCGTCTTTGCGGCCTCAACCGAGATCTATAGAATGCTTGCTGCCGAATCAGGTGACGCCCAAATTTTTGAGGTTTACCGAAAATTCACTCCCGCCAGGGGGCCCAGGGGCATGATGGGCCGCCACCACATGATGATGAGGCCCTTTGAAGAAGGGACTCCGGAAAATTTGATCATTTTTGTCGGATTGGATATGACCGAGGTCGAGAAGGCTTTGGCGGCCGATACGCGTCACAGCCTGTTTATGGCTCTTATTCTGCTATTGGTAGGCTTCGCCGGTATTACTCTGTGGTTTATGACCCACACCTACAGGGCCACCCGGGCCTCACTGAAACGCATCGAATCCTTTTCAGACAACCTGATCTACAACCTGCCGGTGGGACTTGTCTCTATCGGACCGGATGGCCGTATTGTAACGGTTAATCCGGAAGCGGCCAAAATTCTGCGCCTGGAAGACAAACACTTGCCGGGGCGCCCGGTTGAAAAAATACTTCCGCATGAAATCATAGCCATCATCCACAACCTGGGCCCGACCGATCCGGCTGTCGAGATTGAATTGGAGTGCTGCCTGGACTCCGAGGCAGCCATACTCATCGGGCTCAACGCTTCGGCCTGGCATGACCGGGAAGGCATATTCAGGGGTACTATCCTGCTGATCCGGGATCTCTCTGAGATCAAGGCCCTACGTAAAGAAATCGCCCGCAGCCAGCGCCTGGCGTCATTGGGCAGTCTGGCAGCCGGCGTTGCCCACGAGATCCGCAACCCTTTGAGTTCCATTAAAGGGTTTGCGACCTATTTTAAAGAGCGCAACGGGGCCAACCCGAAGGAGCATGAAACGGCCTCGATTATGATCAATGAAGTCGAAAGGCTGAACCGGGTGGTGGGGCAGCTGCTGGAACTGGCCCGTCCCATTGAATTGGTCCGTCGACCCATCAACATGGATACCCTGTTAAAAAATTCTCTTGCCCTGATTGAATCCCGGGCCGCCGAGAAATCCATCAACATCAACACCCGCCTGAATGACCCACATCTGACTGTTTGGGTGGATTCCGATCGCCTTAACCAGGTATTGCTGAACCTCTATATCAATGCGATCGATGCCATGAATCACGGCAGCGGCAGACTGACCATATCAGCGCGCAAAGCCAATCGTGAGACCGGCGTGCTGATCGCGGTGACCGATAATGGGGCCGGCATCGAGCAGAGAGATCTGCCGCACGTCTTCGATCCATATTTCACCGGCAAATCAGCCGGAACCGGTTTGGGGCTGGCTATCGTCCACAATATACTGGAAGCCCATGCAGGGACTGTCTCTGTTGAAAGCACACCTGGAGAAGGGACGACCTTCACATTGTTTTTTCCGCAGAAAAAAAAAGGTGAATCTGATGAGTGATCTGCATACTATTTTGGTGGTCGATGATGACGATGCCCACCGTACCATGCTGAAAACGCTCATCGGCGGTTGGGGCTATGCCATCTCCCAGGCCAATGACGGCTCCATTGCCATTGAAATGGCGGCGCAGCAGCCATTTGACCTGATCCTGATGGATATCCGCATGCTCAAGGTCTCGGGCCTGGAAGCCCTGGAACAGATCAAGCAGATCAATCCGGCCATTCCGGTCATCATCATGACGGCCTACTCTTCAATCGATACCGCAGTTGAGGCCATCAAGAAAGGCGCTTATGACTACCTGACCAAACCCCTGGATTTTGATCGCTTAAAATTGATCATTGAAAGGGCCATGGAGCACATCAGCCTGAAAGCGGAGAACCTTAAACTTAAATTCGAAATCGACTCGCGTTTTGACCGGCAGCAGATTATCGGCAACGGTCCGGCGATGACGGCCCTGTTGGAAACCGTATCCCAGGTGGCGCCCTCTGGGGCGACCGTGCTGGTTACCGGACAATCCGGAACCGGGAAAGAACTCATCGCTGCAGCCATTCACCACAACAGCCCCCGTCGCAGCGGCCCCTTTGTAAAGATTAATTGCGCCGCTATTTCGGAAAACCTGCTGGAATCGGAAATGTTCGGTCATGAAAAGGGGGCGTTTACCGGTGCCGACCGGCGCAAGGAGGGCCGGCTTGTCCAGGCTGACAAAGGCAGCCTATTTCTTGATGAAATCAGCGAAATGCCCCTGGGAATGCAGGTCAAACTGCTCCGGGTCCTGCAGGAGAGGGAGTTGACCCGGGTCGGCGGTGAAGCGGTTATCAAAGTGGATGTGCGGGTTATCGCCGCCACCAACCAGAATCTGGAGGAAATGGTTGCAGCTGGTGAGTTTCGCCAGGATCTTTACTACCGGCTGAATGTGGTCGAGCTGAATGTTCCCCCGCTGGCCCATCGCCGGGAAGACATCCCCTTGCTGGCCCAGGCCTTTCTCGAAAACTTTGCCGAGCAGAACCACAAGCAAATCAAGGGCTTTACCCCCCAGGCGATGGATGTGCTCGTCAGGTACGACTGGCCTGGCAATGTCCGGGAATTAATGAACGCTGTCGAGCGGGCAGTGGTACTTGCCCGGGAGGCGTACCTGGATACCGGCGACCTGCCGGTTAAAAGCCAGGCTGCGGGAGAAGCAACCGCGGCGGCTTGCCCACCCCCGTTCATACCGGAGAATATGCCCCTGGAAGAGATTGAAAAGGTATCCATCCTGCAAACCCTTAAAGCCGCGGACGGCAACAAGAGTGAAGCCGCGCGCCGGTTGGGCATCACCCGTAAGACCTTGCACAAGAAACTGAAAAAGTACGGGGTCATGTGAACTGATGGAAACGAAATCCACAGAAAGTGCCCGGGCACTTGCATTGGAAATAGAACAGCGGCTGGCCGACGGTATATCCGTGGGACCGGAAACCCTGCATTTTTTCTCTTCGACATTCTCCATTGAAAGCCCCGCGGAACTGGGTGCCCTTCTGGCCGATCCGGAAGAGAGCGATACCCAGACCCTGCTCGAATTACTGTTTACCCCCGATGAGGCTGTTCGGGTCGGCCTGGAGACAGCAATAGAAAAACACCGCTGTACGGATGGGGACAGCCAGCGTATCGTGAGTGCGCTGAACCGGAAGGACCTGGCCGTTCCCATCAATTTTCCAGCACAAGCAGGCAACCTGACCATTAACCCCCCAAAAGATCTTCTGACAACCTATGTACTTGGCTTGAACATCACCCTGCGATTGCCAGCCCCTCTGCTAGAGGCCATCGACCGGAATATGGCTCGCCGGGATGGTGCCCGGATCAAAGCTGTCCTGCGGCATGCGCCGGTGAAACTGGCCGAGCCAATCTGTTCTTTTTTTGTCAGGCTGGTGGAACACGCGGAACGATCCGGCAAGTACATCCAGCCAGACATAGCGTTGTGCCTGGCCATTTTTGCGGAACAGCCGGCGACCGAGGACTTGTTTGACCTTTTTATGGCTAAAAAACGCCGCTTGCTGCAGCAACTCCAACAGGCGGCCAGATTTGAAAAACAGCTGGCCGCGGATAATATGGAGACCCTGATGCTGAAAGGTGTCCGGATGCCGCACATAGACAAGGAGGAGGCTCGCCGGTCAATCGCCCGTATCGATGACATCTGTCTGACCGTTTTCGAAGTGACGGACGCCCAGCTGCAAATCCCTACGGATGTAAACCTCGGCAACTTTAGCAATCGCGACGACCTGGATAAGGCGTTTAGAATCCTGTCGTAGGCGGGCGCAACGATATTTCCCTGTATCAAGTGACCTGGACCAGCAGGACGACGACATAGTTTTGGCCGTATCGACGTGCACATTTGGGGCAGGTCGGGTAGTATTGGATGTCCTGAACGGCTCTAGTTACAAACCGGTGGCCACGATAAAGAAGGCCACTGAACACGTCACCGCAACCAGCACGGCTGAATCGAGCAGCACGACCGCGACATGTCGTTTTAGCAACTGCATAGCGCCTCCTTATCTAAGCGTATCGATGTTGATTTGTCTGCCACAGCCAAAGCAGCGTCTGATATGCCGGCCATAGCGATCCTCCCTGGTCCAGAAAATCGTCTGGCAATCCTGGGGACCCAGGTTGTACTCCACCCAGATGGAACATCCGCAAACACAAAATCTCTTCTGCATGATCATCTCCTTATTTTGTATTTAATTAACATAATTGTTTATATTTATGAACACCCCGATCAAAAAAATCTCCGTACAAGGATGTGTGACTACTGTTTCTTCGAGATCACCACGCCTTTAGAAAAGTGGTTGTATGGCAATTCGAGGAACTGTTTCAGGGGTGTTCAGAGGCACAAGGTCAAGGCGGATCGTCTGGTTAAACCGGAGGAATACGATTTGTATTTCGAGGATTTAACCAGACGAGCCAACGCAGAGATTGAGCCTCTGAACACCCTTGAAACAGTTCCTCAGTGGAGTTCTCTGCAGGCCCAGATAACCTTGCCCAGCACCCGCACACTGTCCATCTCCTCCCGCTCCAGGCTGATCGGCGCATACCGGGTATTGTCACTGAGCAAAACCAGATTGTTCGGGTGCTTTTCGATTCTTTTGACCATGATGGTGTCATCGATGCCCACGGCATAAACCGCGCCGGCAATAATATCCGTACGGGATTGGTCGATCAACACCGTATCGCCATCTTTCAATTCCGGTTCCATACTGTTGCCGAACACGTCCAGCAGCACCATCTTGTCCGCACTGCCCTTACCTGCCAACCAGGCTTGCCGAAAGGAGTAATAGCCTTTTACCCCGTCATCGACCTCAAAAGACCCGCCGCCAGCGCAGAGCCGGGCCTGGACTTTGGGGACATACGTGAATGTTTCGCCGTCATCACCGCCGTTCTTTAAGAAAATAACCCCGAGTCCATTTTCCAGCCAATCCGGATTCAAACCGAATTTTCGGTACAGTCCCAGAATCCACCTGTCCGGCACCGCGCCCTTTTTACGGGCCTGGGTGATGGCCGAGCGATTGATCCCCAATGCGGCCGCCAGTTCGATCTGGGATTCGATTCCGGTGGCGGTAAATACCCTCTTTAGAAAATCGTCAAAATGCAGCGGCATAGCCCCCCACTTTATTGATGCCTGATGGCAGTGAGACAATACTTATGTCTTTTATAAACATCATGTTTATAAAATGCAACATATATTTTAAATTTCCACGTTCTGTCCTGACAAAAGGAATTTTAGAGATGGCCTCTAGTCGGCGGAGCTGTAGGCCGCCGGATCAAGCGGAGATCCGGCCGGGTAGGCCCGCCCCCCCAATTCACGGTCCAACATCAGCAAAGCCGCTTTGGCATCACCCACCATTTCAACTTCTTCGGCGATTTTACTGCTGGTGGCTTCCTCCTCGATCTGCTCCTCGGTAAACCAGGCGAGGATCGGCTCTGACTGGTAGTCCTTCTCCTCACGGGCAATAGTGGTCAAATCATTGATGCGGGAGGTAATGAGCTGTTCGTGGGCATAGGCGTCCTGCCAGGCTTCCAGGGGGGAGGACCAGCGCGTTTTGATCTGTTCCAGGTCAACGAGCGTGACCTCGCCCCCGCGATCCAGGATATGATCCACGAATTTCATGCCATGGATGGTCTCCTCGTGCGCCTGACAGCGCATCCAGTGGGCCATACCGTCCAGGTTGATGGTATGGAAATAGGCGGCCATTGAAAGGTACAGGTAGGACGATTCAAGTTCGTATTTAATCTGATTGTTGATCGCCTGGTTCAATCTTTCGGGAATCATAGTGCGCTCCTTTATTGGATGGATTGATATCTGGTGAAAGGTTGTCTGCAAACAACCTAATGCCTTTCCAGATCAATTCAAGCGGATGTTGATCTTTTTCAGCCACTTTCCCATCCGAATCAGCGCGCTGCCAGCTAAAGGTGCCATGCCAACGGCAGCGATGAATTGACAGCTTGCCGGAAAGGTCCTAAATTCAATGCATAGGTCTGCCAACAACTACACGCGTTCTACATGGGGGGCACCATGAAAACTGCTAAAGAAATGGTTCAGGAAAAAGGCGGCGACATTGTCTGCGTACCGGTCGGAACGACAGTATTCGAAGCATTGCAGAAGATGTGCCGCCACAAAGTTGGGGCCATTTTGGTCCTTCGCGATGATGCAGTGGCCGGTATCTGGACGGAGCGGGATCTACTCATCCATATAGTAGAAGCCGATTTCGACCCTAAAACAGCCCCCATCGAAGACTACATGACCGCAAACCTGGTCTATGCCCAGCATGATGAAACCATCTACAAGCTCATGGATAAATTCCTGGGGCTCCGCATTCGCCACCTGCCAATTAAAGAGGAAGGCCGCTTTATCGGCCTGCTCTCGTCCGGTGACGTTATGAAGGCGGCCATCAGTGCCAAAAATGCTGAACTGGAAAAACTCAACGACATGATCGGCTGGGAGTACTACGACAACTGGCGCTGGGATCCGGATAAATCCTGATTTTTACCAGCAGGGATAAAAGCACCCGGCTAAAACCTATGAAGACGCAACTACCCGCCATACCCTCACGCCGGGCACGCATGCTGAAAGCCGGGATATTTGGGGTCGCTCTATTGCTATTGCTGACCGGTGCCCTGAGCATCCCCTTTCTGTTCGAATCACCGTCCATCAAGTACAAAATCGGTTTTGACAAAACCCTTTTACGTACGGGTAAACTTATCGGTTTGGTTGCCGCCACCCTGCTCTTGCTGCAATTGCTGCTCGGGGCACGGTTGAAAGTACTGGACCGTCTATTTGCCCTACCCCGGATTTGGGCCTGGCATCGTATAAACGGGTACCTCATTGCATTGCTGGCGTTACTGCACCCGGTTTTCATCATGTGGCCGGAAGATTTTACCCTGCCTCCCCTGGAGCTCGAATACTGGCCCCAGGCAGTCGGCCTGCTGCTGCTCATTCTGATCTGCTGCCAGGTGGCAGTCTCCCGATGGCGCCCAAAGCTGGGCATAGTTTTTCAGCGCTGGCGGCAAATACACGGTTACGTGGGTGGCCTGGTCATCCTCCTCCTTGTTATACACATCCTTTTTGTCAGCGAAACGTTTGAAGAAGGCCTACCGCGATATGCTTTGCTTGCGGCGACCGGCCTGTGCCTGCTGGTTATGACTGCTGCGAAGGTACACCGGTGGCGTGAGAAAAAAAGACAGTATGTCGTTGCTGCGGTTCACCCGGAAAATGAAACCGTTACCACCCTGGAACTGGACCTTGGGAATAAAAACGGTTTTCCTTTTCTGCCCGGGCAGTTCGCTTTTGTGACGCCGACCTCGGACCACATTTCGCGTGAAGCACATCCGTTTACCATCAGTTCGTCCCCCACCCGCACGAACCGCCTGACATTCACCATCAAAAATAGCGGTGATTGGACGTCACAGGTAAAACGTATTCGCCGCGGAGATCGCGTTTCTCTGAACGGCCCCTTCGGCCTTTTCAGCCATCTTATCTGCCCCCCGCAGCAACCGCTGGTAATGATTGCCGGGGGGATCGGCATTACCCCCATGCTGAGTATGCTGCGCTATATGCGGACCGCCGGAGAAAATCGACGGGTGTGGCTGCTGTGGAGCAACCGGCTCGGGGATGATCGGGTCTGTCGGGAAGAATTGGAAAGCATCTCCAGGGATTTGACAGGCTTGACTATGGTTCATACCTTTACTTCAGAAAAAATCGAAGGAGCGGAATTCGGCCGCCTGGACCGACCCAGACTGCAAGCCCTTCTCAGCGACGTCGACCGCTCGGCAGCGGTATTCATCTGCGGCCCGCCCCAAATGATGGCGCAGGTGGCCCGCGATACGCGGGCTATAGGTTTTCAGCGCCGTTCAATCCATACCGAGCGTTTCAGCGTGTAAAACTGTAAACGCACCCAACAACAAAAAGACCAAACAAGAATCCGTAAGGGAGGTGGCATTATGAATAAATATATAAAAACAGCGGTCCTGTCGTTTGTCCTGCTCTTTGCGGCCGGACAGATTTACGCCATGGCGCCCCAATGGAAAATAGACCCGGCGCACTCCGGCATTCATTTCAGCGTCCAACATATCTTATCTAAAACGCATGGGTTTTTCGGGGACTTCGAAGGTACGACCTATTTCGATCCGGATAATCTCGGCGGCAGCAGCTTTCATTTCACCGTACAGGTGAAAAGTGTGAACACCAATAACCGCAAACGGGACGGCCATCTGAGATCCGGTGACTTCTTCAGTGCCAAAGAATATCCTGTAATGACCTTCAAGAGCACCCGTATCACGCATAAACAGGGCAACCAGTATGTCATGGAGGGCAAGATGACCGTCAAGGATGTGACCAAATCCGTGACGATCCCGTTTACCTTTTTCGGTACCCAGGACAACCCGTTCAATCCCAAGGAATCCGTTGCCGGCTTCGAAGCCCGGTTCACCATCGATCGACTGGCTTACAACGTGGGCAATGGCAAGTTCCTGAAGATGGGGGTGGTGGGTAAAGATGTCGATGTCGTCATCTCAACCGAGATGACCCGTAAAAAGTAAGCGAGGTGTATCATGACAACATCGGAACCCTACACCATCCAACCGGAAACCTTGAACGAATGGATATCAACGGATAAGGCGTTCCACCTGATCCACACCCTGCCTGCTGATCATTACCAGTGCGCCCATATCCCCGGCGCTGTCCAGGCCTGTGTCTACGAAGTCACCTTCATGGACCAGGTGTACGCCGCCATCCGGGACAAAACCGTCCCGGTGGTGGTGTACGGCGACAGTGACGCCACCATGGCGGCTGCCATGGCCGCTGGAAAGCTGCAGCGCGCCGGATTTGCCAGCGTGCACATGCTTGCCGGCGGCCTGGAGGCCTGGCACGCGCAGGGATTTGAACTGGAAGGCAGCGAATCAGTCCTGCCGAAGGATAGTGGCCATCCGGCCGACTTGCAAAACGGCACCTACACCCTGGACGCGGATGAATCCAGCATCGAATGGACTGGTAGAAATCCCAACACCAAGCATCACGGAATCTTGAGTCTGTCGGAAGGCAGTCTGGCAGTTGACGGCGGCCACATCACCGGAAAATTCAAGATCGACATGAACTCGATCCGCAACCTGAATCTGGAAGGCGATGAGTTGCAGCCTGTTCTGGAAGCCCACTTGAAATCGGACGACTTTTTCTTCGTCAAATTATTTCCCTGGGCAAAGTTTCACCTTAAAATCGCTCATCCGGTCGAAGACCCGACCTACACGCTGCCCAACTACCAGGTTGGCGGAGATCTGGAACTGCGCGGCGTGACCGCCCCGCTGGCTTTTCCCGCCAGCATGTTCCAATTGGAGGACGGCAGCATCACAGCGGATGCGCACTTTGACTTTGACCGCACCCGCTGGGGCATCATCTATGGATCGAGCCGGTTCTTCAAACACCTGGGCATGCAGGTGGTGTATGATCTGATTAATGTGCAGCTTAAAGTGCGGTTTCTGCCTGAACAATGAAACTGCAGCATTCTGTCATGCTGAGGAATGTAGCGACGAAGAATCCCTCCAGATGAGCCACGCCCTTTGAACGTAAGGGACTCTTCGCTGCCCTCAGAGTGACAGAATACTACCATTTGAATAGGATCTTTCTTTAGGGTATGTTTTCCGAGGATCGGGGACGGAAAAGCCTGTATATATTTACTCGCGGTGCTATGTGAACAAATCCACCAAGAGCCGGCTGACGGAAAAACAACTGTATGCTTTCCCGGGCGAAACCCTGTTCGACCGTCTGGGCCGAGCGGTTTGCCGCGCTGGCACGCTGCCCGGAAAAGAGTTGTTTGAAGCCTGGGAAGTGGCCCGCCGGGTGCGCCGTATCTTTCGGGGCGGTCGGTTGGTGGACCTGGCCTGCGGGCATGCATTGCTGGCCCACATCATGCTGCTGCTGGACGACAGCAGCCCGGAAGCCCTGGCAGTAGACCTTGAATTCAACAGCAACACACGAAACCTTTCCCAGGCCATCATCGACCGTTGGCCGCGCCTGAAAAACCGTATTCACTTCACCAAAGCCAAGATCGATGATGTCGCCCTTGGTCCGGAGGACCTGGTTGTTTCGGTCCATGCCTGCGGTGACTTGACCGATACGGTTATCGACCAGGCCGTCAAAGCCGGTGCCCGTCTTGCGGTGCTGCCCTGCTGTCACGACACCAAAACCGGTGACCTGGGTGGGATGGACGGATGGCTGGATGGCCCCCTGGCCATCGATGTGACCCGGGCAGCGCGCTTGGAAGCCCGGGGCTATGCCATCATCACCCGGATTATCCCCGCAGAGATCACGCCTAAAAACCGGCTACTGTTGGCCCACCCCAATTAACCCTTGCCCAACCGCACCTTTGGCTTGAAATTCGGTCGATTCCCGTAATCAGCGTTTGGCCTGGTTTCGTAATATACTTATTTGTTTAACCTGCTTTAACGTGTTAAAAAGAAATCTGGTATTTCAACTCATGCTCGTTCCAACTTAACCATCTGCCCGCATGTAAACGCCTTAGTCTCGGGAGACGCTGATGATTTGGAATCACTGCCTACGTTACCTGTATGCAATCACTCTCTTTCTAACCAGCCTGGGCATCATACTCACCGAACCCGGCAATATTCATTCCGCTGAGACAACTTCAATCGAAAAAACCGACGACGAGAAATCGGGAGGTTCTGAGCTTGATGCCCTCATCAAAGAAATGAACCGGCATTATAAAAAGAAGCGCTATAAGGTTGCGCTCGAGCTGGGGAAAGAGCTGCTCAAGGAGATCGAAAATACGGAAGGTGTCGACTGGGAAAAACTCACCGACGTCTACTTCGGCATCGCTTTTTCATATTATGCATTGGGCGACTATGCAGGCATGGACAACTATTTCGAAAAAACCATTATGCATATCAGACAAACTGCTGAGAAGGAGGGCGAGGAATATTGCAATTGTGATGGTTTGAAAATGTTTGCCGATATTTATCGGAAAATGAAGCTTTATGACCGGGCCGAAAAAATGTACCTGGAAAGCCTGCGCGAGACTGAAAAGGCGCGCGGTCCCATCCACAAATCCCTGATACCCCAGTTGGATGCTCTGGTGGAAATCAATCTGGAGCGCCTGAATTACCCAACTGCGAAAACATACCTGCAACGTTCGGTGAGGATCACTGAAAAAAGGTTGGGCCCCAAGCATGCAAAGACGTATGAAAAGAAAGAAAAACTCAATGCGCTTGCTACTTTAATCGAGCAAGAAACCACAAAATCCATCCCTGTGACCGCTTCTCGGCTGTCACCCACTATCTTCGTACAAACCGGCCACACCGACGAAATCGCCAGTGTAAGCTTCAGCCCGGACAGCAAATATGCGGTTACCGCCGGTTGGGATAACTACTTGAAATTGTGGGACGTCTCGTCCGGAAGGGAAGTCCGGACGTTCCGGGGACATACGAGTTATGTGCTTACGGCACGTTTTGTCCCGGGCGGCAAATACATATTATCCGGCAGCATTGATAAAACCCTACGCCTGTGGAGACTTTCCACTGGACGCGAAGTTCGCCGGTTTTTTGGTCACCATGCGGAAATCATCTCACTTGCTGTTAGCCCAGATGGTAGACAGGCCCTCTCCGGTGGTGCTGATAAGGCCGTCATATTGTGGGACCTGACTACCGGCGAAAAGTTGCAGACCTTTCAGGGCCATAAAAAATGGGTAAAACAGGTCGGCTTCATGGAAGACGGCAAACGTATTTTCTCGGTTGGCAAACAATTTATCGTTTGGGACAAGATAACCGGCCAGATGCTGATATCGAAACCATCACCGGGGCGGATATATGCGAATGGCAGCCGCTATCGGAAATTCAGCAAGACCGTCATAGAAATTGGCAACCCCGTTACCGGTAAAACTTTGCAGGCGATAAATCTGGAAAAGGCTATCAGGCAAACCGTACGCCGAACGGACAAGGACGGTACCAGGATCGTGTTTACCAGGGAGAAGCGGGTTCACGTTCTGAATGCGGAAACCGGAAATCTGGAGAGTGTTCTGGTGGGTCAGATACAAGAATCCCAGGCAAAGGCCGTCAGCCCCGACAACCGATATCTTTTGACCGGCGGGCAGCAACTCGTTCTTTTTGATCTGGAAAGCGGCCGCAAACGGTGGACGGTAAAGGGTAGTGCGGACCTGCGTCCCCTGCGGGTGTCGGTTAATAAAGAAAAAAACAGCGCCTTCATTAAATCTGATCGGGGACAATCTTTCAAAGATCCTAATTTGGCGGCCTGGGATCTTCAGACCGGGAAGCGGCTTTTCTCACGCAATACAGTGGCTGATGATCTGCGGGGAATCGCGGTCAGCAGTGACGGTCTCCATTACTACGTCGGTACTGGCGGCAAGGTCTTGATGAAAAACCTTCAGACCGGGGACTTAATCAACACCCTCTTCGATTACCCGGGTAAAATCGTACGGATAGAAGCGGCCCCGGGGGATCTCTATTTGGTGGTACGGTCACGGAAGGAACTTGATAAAAAGATCCCCCCCCGAAAAAAGTCGAAAACCATAGCTGCTACAAAAAGAAAGGGCAAAAAGAAGCGCCGCAAAAAAGAAAAAAAGCTGTCTGATAATTACGAATATTACACATTTATATGGAACCTCAAGCGCGCCAAAAAAATCTATTCTGACAAGAAATACAGGCGGATTGTTGTAAGTCATGACGGCTCCTTTTTTGTGGCCGCCACCGATGATGGATTCGAGACCAGGTCTGTCCACACCGGGTCTGTGATCCATTCATATGGCGGTATCCCCGGAGGCCCCGGACAGCTCGCCATTAGTTCTGATTCAAGATTTATCGCCGCTACCGGCCCCAAAAAAACTGACCAGAAAAGGGCGCACTACCTCAAACTCTGGGATTTACGTACCAACACATTGGTGAAAACAATCACCCCAATTGACCTTCGTTATAAGCCCGTTTTTACGATCGACAAAAAGTTCCTTTTGATATTCTCGGGAAAAAAATCAGCCAAATTAAAAATTCTCGACCTGGCTACCTCGGAAATTGTGAACACTGCGGCCTTGGATAGAGGAATCTACCCGATGCATCATTGGTATCCGGCTGTCACCGACCGGATGCTTTTCAGATACAGCCTTGCATACAATCGATTTGATGAGTTCGCCGGCAATCAAGACTCTGTCGCCCTTGTAGATTTTTCCGGTAAAACAATCAGGAAATTTGAAAGACATGACGGTTGGGTCACGGATGCGGAACCTCTACCGAATACGGGACGGTTGCTGTCCGTCAGCTACGATAAAACCATGCGTCTGTGGGACTCTAAAACCGGAGAAGAAATTTGCCGGTTCTATTCTTTTGCTGACGGCGAGTGGCTCGTCATGACACCGGCTGGTTTTTTCAACGCCTCTAAAAAGGGAGCCAAATACATCAATGTCTCTATCGGCATGCAGGTTTACAGCATCGACCAGTTTCATGACATCCTCTATAGACCGGACCTGATCGAAGCTCGCTTGCAGGGCGATCCCCAAGGCCTCTTTGCCAAGGCCATTGCCAAACATGACCTGGCAGCGATTCTCTCCAGGGGTGCTGCCCCGCGGGTTACGTATCTCTCCCCCAAATCCGGAGAGGTGGATAGCCGGGATGTCGCGCTGGAAGTCAAATTGACGGACCGCGGCGGCGGTTTCGGCAAAGTGGTCTGGAAACTCAACGGGATTACACGCGGTGTAGCGAAAGCCGGACGCGGGATCGAGGTCAGCCCCGCAGAAAAGAACCTTGATTCCCGGCAGGAGCGCGTGCTGAGCAAGCGCCTGACCCTGTCTCCCGGTGTCAATCGCATAGAATGCATCGCCTACAATCGGGATGGTCGCATTGCGGCTGTGCCGGAAGTGCTGGAACTTGTTTTCAAAGATGAATCTAAAGCACAACCGAACCTGCACCTCCTGACGGTTGGAATCAACCGCTACCGGGACCGGTCTTTGTGGCTCAATTTTGCGGTCCCGGATGCCAAAGGCATGGCGCAGCGACTGAATGAAACAGCCGGTAACATTTTCAAATCGGTCCATGTGACCGAAGTTTTGGATCAAGATGCGCGTGTTGATCGGATAGCGGATGTGTTCAAAGACCTCGAGAAACGGGTCAGCAGTAATGATATTTTTATTTTTTACCTGTCCGGGCATGGGGTTACCCTGGAAGGCCAGTATCATTTCCTGCCGGCGGATTTCAGGTATCACAACGAGGACTCCATCCGGGATAAAGCCATCAACCAGGACATGCTCCAACGCTGGCTGGGAAAGATTGCGGCAGAAAAGAACCTGGTCCTTTTGGACACGTGCAACAGCGGCGCCTTTATCCAGTCCCACATGGCTACCAGGGGGATAGCCGAGAAAACGGCCATTGAAAAACTGAATCGGGCCACCGGAAGGGCCATTATCGCCGCCTCCAGCGATTCACAGGTAGCGTTGGAGGGATATCAAGGGCACGGCGTGTTTACGTACACCCTTTTAAAATCGCTGGTTGAAGCCGATTCGAAAAACGGCAACCGCGACGGTTTGACCAGCACCACGGAAATTGCCGCGTACGTAGGCGAGCGGGTTCCCGAGGTAACCTATCAGGAATGGGGCTACGAACAGGTCCCGCAGATACTCCTCCATGGGAATGATTTCCCGGTTGGAGTTGTGCGGTAAATGTATTACAAGATGGCCCGACGGATCAGTGGTGACACTCCATTGAACGGTCACATTTGATATCTTTCAATCGGTCTACATGCCGCCCCCACCAGCCTTTCTTTTTGCCTGATTTGGTGGCTCCCGCAAATTTCGCGGGTGAGGCTTCAAACGTTTTTTTGCACCCCTCCGCACAGAAATAATAGGTATGAGACTTATAGGTGGATTTATAATCGGCACTATCAGGGTTGACTTCCATGGCGCAGACTGGATCTATATGGACATCGGGTAAGGAATGTTGTTTTTGCATAGCGGCACCTCCATCACAAGGGTTGACTTTGCCAATTTGAAGAAGCAAATCATGTGCCACATTGTGGTACATACCAATACAGTGGCAACTTATCGGAAAAAATCAAGGCGAGATGATTTAGAAACTGTTCTTTAAGCGCGCAGCTGGGTATTTACTATCCAGCTAAAGGGCTAGCCAGGGACTGAATAGTGAACGATAGTGTCCCAACGTTCTCGGAAATTCTTCCACAATGTTAAAGATGAGACATATCAAGCGCCTATCAGAAGCATCGGACTTATCTTCCATTGGGGAGTCTAATAATTCAATTGGTAACATGGATTCGGGCCGAATTAAGCAACAACTGCTGACTTTCTTTTCAGAACAACTATGAAGATGAGTGCAAGAAAAATTCCCGCCACACCAATTGATTGGGCTGCAGAAATGTTCCCCAAATACGTCAATCTATCTGCGCGGAAGTTTTCCACAATAATTCTGCCAACCGAATACAGAATGACGTAGAGCAGAAACAGATGCCCATTTGTTTTCAATTTGGTGCGGGTTTTCCAGAGAATCCCAAAAATAATTAGATTGAACACCATCTCATACAATTGGGTGGGATGCAGCGGCTGGTCTGGAAACATTTGTCCCGCCGGGCTGTCCGTTGCATAGATCATTCCCCAGGGCATGTCGGTCGGATAGCCGTGAGCATCCCCATTGAAGAGGCAGCCGACCCGACCGATGGCCTGGCCCAGAATCAGTGCTGGCGCAAGTGTATCTGCAAACTTCCAAAAAGAGAGGTTATGTATGCGGGTAAAAATGATACTGACCAGCAGCCCGCCCAAGATAGCCCCATGAATAGCCAGTCCGCCTCTCCAAATCGCCAACACGGATAGGGGGTCGTTCCAAAAAATTTCCGGTTCGGTGAACGTAACGTAATAGAGCCTGGCGCCGAGTACCGCTGCAGTGATGGCGTACAGGAGAAATTCTTCTATCTTCTCAATCGCTATGCTGTTGCGTTGCGCTTCACCTTTGGCGACCCAGTATCCAACCAGGCATGCCGTTGCAATCATGGCCCCATACCACCTTACCGTGAAGGGACCAATTTCAAAAAGGATTGGATGCATCCCGTCCCTCCCGTAGCTCAGTGCCTAGTGGTACTTCCTGCTACTATCTGATTCATTGCCGTGGGGACGATTTCCATGATTCTGGTACGGCATTAAAAGGTGCATCAAAGGGCACAGCAGAAAAATGAGATAATACCCCCACGTCCCGATTATTCCCGACCACAAGAGCCCCATGACCAGTACCATAGGTAGAATGCAGCAAAGGGCCATCCCCAATTGGTGATTCCAGATTGATTTAAATGTTACTGCCTTCTTGATCAATTCACCTGTTTGGTTTTGCACCGCTATGTTTTATCGAATCAGCAATATCGCTCCCAGTTGATTCTCCGGGACTTTATGATCAAACATCCGCTGATTTACAGTTTCCGGTCTGGTGGGAAAGAACGGTTGCACCATGCCGGATCAGCTCGTTTTAATGTCACCGCCGTTTTCTGTTTTCGATATCAGTGGCACTTCATGGATTTACCACCGGTAGCTTTATCAAGACGGTCGAGGTACCGGCCCCATAGGCCTTTCTTTTTGCCTGGTTTTTGAGAAAGAAATTTAGCCGGGTTGGATTCAAAGGCTTTTTTGCACCCCTCTGCGCAAAAATAGTAGATGGTTGACTTGTAGGTGGAAGTGATATCGGCAGTGCCGGCACGCACTTCCATGGCACAAACCGGATCGACAAATATCTGGTTGGAATGATCCTTGTTTTGCATGACGAAACCTCCCTCGCGGCGGTTGTTGGTACTTATTAGACGAAGCAAGGCGTGTGCCACATTGTGGTACCCCTTACAAGCCATTAGAATTGCACGCGATAAATAGTTTTGACTGCTTTTAGTCAAGAATGATTGGAAAGAAGCGGGTAAAAATTACACGTTTCTCTTTCAGGCAGCATGAGTGGACGGGTACAAAATACCCGGGCATCAGGCTATATCCTGCCCCAGGATTAAACCTACACTCTGCCTGACACCAATTTAAAGTGCGGCAATATGAGGCTGTCCCGAGATAAAAGTCGGGTCTGCATGGATTCTCATTCTGGAATTTTTATTCTGCAGATGCTCCGTGCCACATCTGAGTAAGAATAAAATAGGCATCCACGGCAAATACGATCCCGAACAGAACACCTCCGGGGATATGCAACCAGAAAAAGACCGGATGGATGAAGACTTTCAGCCAGACAGCAAGGAGGTCCACGATCACACCGAGAAAAGGCAGTACGATAAGCCATGTACGGGCTCGTGGGCTTAAATGCAGAAAAAATACAATCACGCCCATGAGGATAAAAATCGCGCTCATGCCGAAAATGTGAATATGGGTAAATTTCAGAGCAAAAATGAACTCATCGCTCTTATAGAAGGGCTTTTTTTCCACCTTGGCCATTGAGCCGCTAAACAGGTCGCCCCTTTCGGATGCTGCGGGTGCCATTTTCTCGTGGCTATTCGACGCCATAGACTTTCCACTGAAAAATGTCGGGATGATGTCATGTACGATGATCTGCCCGCCGGCAAAAAGAAGACCCAGGGACATCATCACCACAATCATGGTGACCAGGGCTTTGGCCGGCAGCGGCCATCTACCCGGATGGGGGAATGCGAATTTAGCCGTTGTATTTTTTGATTCGGAAGCTTGCATTACTCCACCTCATTTTCCGGTGAAATTCGACCCGTTGTATTTTCCTTGTTCAGTAAAGAAGATGTAAACTGCGCGAGGTTCACCACTTGTCCGGCTAAATTTTACAACGATTTCCTGCTGCCCGGTATTGCGTTCGTACACCGCGATGGTTTCCAACTTCGTTTCCCAGGACTCATCGAGTTTGCCGGTGGCGACCAATTTGTCGTACATCAGGGTGGCCTTTTTAGCCGCCGCCAGGGCAGTAAAGCCTTCTGTGTGGCCTTTGGGGCCATGCGCAAATGAAACGGTTGCCATTAGTAAAATTATGCAAAAAAACATTGAAAGTGCTAAGAGTTCTCGCTTAGCCAGTCTTGTTTTGATATCTGGAAGAGTTATGCCAATCCCCCCTCGTGGAGTATTCATATTTATAACAGTTGCCTTGCTCTATGATAATACTCAATCTGCCAATGCCAAGGATTTATTGTAAAAATGGTTATTTAAGTATAATCTTGATTGGTGTCCAAGTATTCAGCGAGATTTACTTTAAGTGTAAGAAGCGGTTCGCGGAGATTCAATTTGGTGCGTGGCCTTTGGGGACCATTTTACCCCAAAAGACCAGTAGATCCTGCCTAACTAAATAACTACTGCAAACAGCATACCGTATCTTGGGTGAGAGTATAAAAGTCATGGGTTCTCGAAAGCTCTACTCATGAAGGGCCCCGAAACATTTTTATCGAACGACATGTATTAAGAGCCTACCGGGTAAAAACTACCCGGCCACCTCAAAACAGAACTATTACCGGGTAATAAATATCCAACGGTTGCTGTTTACCAATAATTCAAACCACAGAATCTCCCGACACAACCTCCAGTCAGTCCTGCGGCAATTGCCAATTTGCTGTAAAATTGATCGAAAAGTACAACCAACCATCCGATGCTATGCTGGCAACCTGTTAATGCGGGTTTTGGACATAGACCATCTTGCTAAAAAGGAGTTTTTTTGATGGGAAGCGAGAGGCGCAAGCGTTGAAGCGTTTTCTGGAACGTTCCTTGCTTGGTTAAAGTAATAGAAAATCGAAAAAGACTACCTGCCGTAAAGCTCTTCGCTGATTATTATTGTTTATACTATTTTCCTGCCTAACCCAGGAGATTGCAAATGCCACCAATTTTTAAAGGATTTGGTATAGTTGCCTTGATGTTCGCAATTATTTCCTATCCATTGCCAATATTTGCCAGCACAATTGAGTTCGAACTTACAATTGCCGAACAAACACTGAATTTCACCGGCAAGCCTGCCCGCGGCATGACCATTAACGGGGGCATCCCCGGCCCGACGCTGAGATTCACGGAGGGCGACCTTGCCCGTATCCAGGTTCACAACAAAATGAGCGTGGAGACGTCCATTCACTGGCATGGCTTGCTGGTGCCACCCGGCATGGATGGTGTCCCAAACATCAGTTTTCCGCCCATCGCCGCCGGAACTACATTCACATATGAATTTCCTATCCGTCAAAGCGGCACCTACTGGTACCACTCCCACACCAGCTTGCAAGAATAGCGCGGCATATATGGCTCTATCGTCATCGAGCCCCGGCAAAAGAAGATTCACGCAGACCGCGACCATGTGGTCCCCCTTTCCGACTGGACCGATGAAGACCCGCACGCGGTCCTCAGGACCCTCAAGCGCGGCAGTGAGTGGTACTCTCTTGAAAAAGGCAGCGGCCAGAGCATCATCGGTGCCGCCCATATGGGCCTGCTGGGCGATTACTACAAGCGCGAATTGCAGCGCATGCCACCCATGGACATTGCCGACGTCGCTTATGACCGTTTCCTGGCCAACGGTAAAACGGAGACATCTCTGGTTGCCCGGCCCGGTGAAACTGTGCGTCTGCGAATCATCAACGGCTCGGCAACCACCTATTTCCACCTGGAATTCTCCGGCAGTCCCATGCAGATCATCAGTGCCGACGGTTTGGATGTCGAGCCGATCGAAGAACAGCGTTTTCTCATCGGCGTGGCCGAGACCTATGACGTCCTGGTGCGGATACCGACCACCGGGTCCTATGAATTCCGGGCCACCGCCCACGACGGCTCCGGCCGTGCCAGCGTCTGGATGGGCACCGGACAGAGAACACCGGCCCGAGACGTTCCGCGCCCGAACCTTTATCACTCCATGGGGCACTTCAATCCGCGCAATATCCTTGCGGCCACGCCGGCCGGTGCCATGGGGATGCCCGACAGCAAGGTCAATGCCGGTATGTTCGATAAGCCGGGTATGATGGACATGGGAACTATGCACGACATGCCGGGGATGTCGCATGGACCCGGTGATGCGTCCAAGTCGAAAATGGACATGACGCATGCTGCCCCCGCGCATACGATGAAAAGCGCTGCCGAAGATCATTCAGCGGGCATGCAACCTGGGGAGCATGGTTCCATGACGATGTCATCCGGTGGTATGCCGGCAGAGACGCAACACGGCCACCAATCCATGCAGATGTCCGCGGGTTCGCCGTCATCCGGAAAAACCTTCGGTACCAATTTTGGACTGCTGGCCGCTGACGTGGCATCTTCTCCATCCGTGGCTGTTGATGGATCTGAGGGTGACCGCCCCTGGCCGCCCTACGACCGCCTGCGGGCCAAAGCGCCCACTGCCTTTGCCAAGGGCAAACCCGTACGGGAGATTCGCCTGACCCTCGACGGGGACATGGAGCGGTATGTCTGGCTGCTGAACAACAAACCGCTGTCCGCCAGCGATTCTATTCGCATCCGGGAAGGCGAAGTGGCCCGCTTCATCATGATCAATCGGACCATGATGCACCACCCGATGCACCTGCACGGCCATTTTTTCAGGGTGATCAACGGCCAGGGCGACTACGCGCCGTTGAAGCATACCGTGGATGTCGCCCCCATGAGCACGACGGTCATAGAGTTCGATGCCAATGAGGTCGGCGACTGGTTCTTCCACTGCCACCTGCTCTACCACATGAAGAGCGGCATGGCCCGCATGGTGCATTACGAGAACTTCGACCCCGGGCCGGCAGTGAACGCGGTACGGCCCAACCTTTACAAGGACCCCTGGTATTTCTGGGGGCAGGCGGACATTCTCAGCAACATGACCGAGGGATACCTGACAACCTCCAATACCCGCAACATCCTGACCGCGGAATGGGAAGTGGGTTGGCAGAACGTGGATGAAACCGAACTGGAAGGCATCTTTACCTATAGCCGCTATATCAACAGGTTTGCATCTGTATTTGTCGGCGCCAACTCCATGGGCGAAAAAGACAACCTCGACAAGACCCGCGGCATATTGGGGATCCACTATCTGCTGCCGCTGAATATCGAGTCACGGGCCTGGGTCGACACGGACAGTGGGGCACGGTTCTACCTGGACAAAGAATTTGAATTGACGCCCCGCCTCATGCTCTTTGGAGAGGTCAAGTACGACACCCATGACTTCTGGGAGGGAGCCTCCGGACTGGAATACATGGTCACCAGGAATGTATCGCTTACCGCCCGCTGGCATTCGGAATTTCAATGGGGGGGGTGGTTTGCAGGTTCGTTTTTAAGGCTCTTCGCAATCGTCGGAATAGCAACCGCAAGTTGGGCTCAGATATACAATGGATGAAAAAAAAGACATATCACCTGCAGAGCCTGCGGCCGGAAACAACAGCGCCAGCATCCGGAGAGTCCTGTTAAAAGGGATCTTCTGGCGCATCCTGATTATCGAGGGCATCCTATTAGTGTGGTCTCTTTTTTTCAGGGTTTTGACGGACCATCATGCCGCGCCCATTGATCTGTTCTGGTATGCGGTCCGTTTGACGTTGCTTACCGCGGTCATCATTCTCTTCATCACGATTACCTTTCAGCGTTTTCTAAACCGGAAAATCATCAAGCCCCTGGAAGCCATCGCCGCATCGAATCGGCAACTGCAATCCAGCGATGCCGCCAGCGGGGACCTGAGTATCCCGGAGGACACCCCAAACGAGATCAAGGAGATCATCACGACCCGCGCCGATCTCTTGTCAACCATTCTAAAAGTTTCAGACGACCGTTTGCGGCTAAACAATTTCATCCGGGAAATGTTCGGTCGCTACCTCTCTGAGAAAATCGTCGATAATATTCTCGAGTCGCCGGAAGGCCACAAGATCGGCGGGCACCGGAAAACCGTAACAATCTTGCTTTCAGACATCCGCGGCTTCACTGGTCTTTCCGAAACCTTGGATCCCCAAAATATGGTCCTCGTATTAAATCGGTACCTTGAAAAAATGACCAAAATTATTATGCATTACGATGGTGTTATCGATGAGATTGTCGGTGATTCGATCATGGCCGTTTTTGGTGTTCCAGAAGGTCGAGACACGGACGCCGAGCGGGCGGTGGCTTGCGCGCTGGCCATGCAAATTACGCTTGCAGAACTCAATCGAGAATTTTCGGTGGATGGATACCCGCCCCTTGAAATGGGTGTTGGCATCAATACCGGCAAGGTGATCGTTGGTAATATCGGTTCTGAAATGCGGATGAAATACGGCGTGGTGGGAACCGCCGTCAATATTGCCTCTCGTATCGAAGCGAATACTGTTGGCGGTCAGGTTATTATCGGTGAATCCACGTACAACCTTATCAAGGGCTTAGTTACCTGTGAGACGCCGCAGTCGTTCATGGTGAAGGGTATCAAGACTCCGCTGGTGATATACACCGTATCATCGATCGGCCCTCCCTATAATCTTCAATTGGGTCCCACTTCGGACAACCGCAATGGAATCCCGATCAAGCTGGCGTTCAGGTGCTGGAAGGTTGAAGACAAAAATGTTATTGGCGCCCCGCTGTCCGGGGAGACCTTGCGGTTGGATACCAACGTCATCACAGCGGATTTACAGGAAACCGTGACACCTTTGACAGACCTTAAAATCTCCTTCGAATTCTGCGTTGAAGCCCACTGCTTTGGCGATATATATGCAAAAGTCATCTCAAGTGGGGATGAAGCCCGAAACGGTTCTCACCAACTACAGATCACGTCCATCAACCCAAAGGATAGACATATCCTCGACAGGTGGGCCCTGGAAGCCGGCTGAGCAGGATTGGGGCAGCGCCCTGAGGCGCCATTTTCCTTTCACCGGCCCAACTTATTTTTTGTCGACCTTGATGGATGTCATCATACCCGCATCGGCGTGGGATTGGATATGGCAGTGGGCTACCCAGATCCCCTCGTGTTCCGGGATCAGGCCTATCACGATGGACTCACGGGGTCCAACCAGGACGGTATCCCGGGTAAACAATTCTACATCCGGCTGGCCATTGACTTCCAGAACCCGAAAAAAGGCCCCGTGAATATGCATGGGGTGCAGACGGGAACTACTGTTTATAAATCGAATCTTCACCGGTTTGCCCAGTTTGAAATCGGCTTTGTCCGCAGTCGGCCACAAGCGGCGATTCATGGCCCAGCCAATGCCGAAGCGGCCGCCGCGGACTGCATTCAAATCCCAGGTTTTGGTCACCGGCAGTTCTTCAAAGATTTCAGCCGGTATAAATCCCTTGGCTTTGGGGGGTGCGAACTGCGGCGTTTTGTGCGGTTTTTCATCCCTGACTTTGATCTTGCCCAGGACATGTGGCCGCCTTGTAAAGCGATCTTCGAACTGGAATATCCTGCCACCGGCATCGTCGGGAATCGTGATATCAAGATCCACCCGGTTGCCCGGCGATAGAATAAAATGATCGAATGGGAAAAAGGTCGATACGGGACGCCCGTCAACGGCAATAACCTGCATGGGCAACCCGGCCAGGGAACCTGCGAAAATACGAGCATTGGCCCCGTTAATGATCCGCAGGCGAATACGTTCCCCCGGTGTCACAGTTAAGGTTGGTTTCACCTTGCCGTTTATGGTGATGGCATTGCCCCAGCGCCCGTCATGCATCAAATCGTGACGGGTATTGAAGTAAGGATAGATGGTCCCGTCCTTTCTAAGACGCCAGTCATCCAGCAGCCAGACGACATCCTGCGAGAAGGGTAGTTTCTCCTGCTCTTCCACGATCAGGACGCCTTTCAGGCCCCGCTCCAGCTGTTCGCCGGCGTTCAGGTGGGGGTGGTACCAGAAAGTGCCGGCCTCTTCCAATCTTAAGCGATAGGTAAAACGCTCCCCCGGTTTGATGGGCTCTTGCGTCACACCCGGCACACCATCCATGGCATTGTCGATCCGCAGGCCGTGCCAGTGGACGCTGGTGGCTTCTTTCAGCTGGTTGTTTACATCCACCACCAGGGTAGTTCCAGCTCTGGCTCTCAGGGTCGGACCGGGCACCTGGCCGTTGTAGCTCCACACCGGTGTCAGGTAATCGAAGAAGGGAAATTGATGCGCCCCCTCCTTGGGAGTTAGCTGTGTCTTGTTATCGGCCCCGGCCAGGGCACTGATTGGGGAACACAGAAGCAAGAGAATTATGAGTAGCCTTTTGAACATGAGCACTCCCTTATTGATAGCATCAAGCCCTGGTATGCATCATTGATCGGGGCTGAGCTTTGCTTAAAGTATGGATCAGATCGGTCACCAGGTCTGTTGAATAACAGGCCTCAATGATTTGACCTGTAATGATGATAAGCAGTGAATGGGAAAATGCCAGTATAGGGCGACGTTTGCGCCAAACGCCTGCATAGCGGTCTGCGATCAGCACTACTAACTTTCCAGGTCCGCCAGTTTTGTCCTGAACTTGGTTTTGTCGATTTCACCCCGGGCATAACGCTGTCTTAAAATTTCCAACGCATCCGGTTCGCGCAGGAGCGGGCCGGATGATCTGCGACCAAACAGAGAGAAAACCCAGACAATGATGACGATCCAGAACAGCGGCATCAGCAACCCCATGCCCCAGTGTCCCGGCATGCCGCGCCCCATGTGGTAACCGCCATACCCGCCCCAGCCGAACAGCGGATATTGCTGATATAAAATGTATGCCGCCGCCAATACCACCCCGCCAACCAAAAGCGCTATGAACACGTTTGATTTTTTCACGTTGATGTTTCCTTTCCCGGTGATTGATTCACGATGGTTTACACACGCTGACTTGATTAAGAGCAAGGGCTATGCCAGAGTCCGCAACCGTCATCTATTTACTTGATTTATATAACTTTATAATAGAATTTCGGCTTAAGAAAGAAATGCGAAGAAAGTTGCAGTGGGTAAAAAGTATCCGCTCATGCAAAAAACAGGTTCGGGTTGGGTAAAAAAGAACCGGTGAGGTTATTCAGATTGAGGCACGATCGATCATAATGCGTTTTTGATCGGCACGCATCTTTTTAATGGCGTATTCACGCTTGAGTGCGGCCGGGCGATCCCGAACCTGCTCCTGGTAAACCAGGGTTACCGGTCCCCGGCCGCGGGTATACCGGGCCCCCAGACCGGCGCTGTGCTCCGCGACCCGCCGTGCAACGTCCGTTGCGATTCCAGTATAAAGGCTATCGTCCGCACACCGCACAATGTACACATACCAAGGACTCATTGCGAAGGTTCTCCTTTGAACTGATGGTACCATGTTCGACCCTGCGAGCAACGAAAAACGCGCCCCTTGCAGCAGCGGCTAAAATGGGTTTACAACCTCTTTTCTGTGCATTATCATCCGGCAACTTTAAAATCGGCGGTACCGGCTAAACACTGGCTGACAGACAAAGGACAAATCTGCAATGCGACAAAATCTGCTTCCCTTGATCATGCTAGTCACTATTCTGCTGTGCAGCAGTATGGCTGCGGCTGATGAACAATCAGAGGGCGCCAAAAACAAGCTGTCCGTAGATGACATCCTGGAAAAGGTCGAAAAACGGTATGCCCTTTCCGGTTTCACGGCCGGCTTTTTCCAGTCTTCCACCCTCAAGGCCCTCAACATCACTGACACCGCTGTCGGTAAGATCTCCATAAAAAGGCCGGGCAAGATGCGCTGGATTTACGAAGCGCCGGATAGACAATCGATTATTACCGACGGAGTGCGCCTGTGGATCTACCGCCCGGATGACAACCAGGTCATGCTGGGGGTGGCGCCCTCCTATTTCGGTGCCGGCAAAGGGGCCAGTTTTCTGACGGACATTCGCTTAATGCAGGAAACCTTCGATATCAGCTTGGTGAAAGCACGGGTGCCCAACCGCCTAAAGTTGAAACTGGTCCCCAAGGAGAAAACGGTTGATGTGACCCATATCTACGTCTGGATTTCTCCCCAAACCTGGGAGGTGTCAGAGGTAGCCACCTACAACACTTATGGGGATGAAACCCGGCTGGAATTCAGCAACATCGAATTCATCGACGATCTGCCGGACCCGTTATTTATGTTCACCATCCCGGAGGGGACGGATGTGGTTGAGCTCGGTCGCTGACAGAAGCTATTTCAAAAGCGCCTTTTGGTCCAATCTCTGCGTTGTGCGCAAATTTCAAAGCCTCGAATTACTAAATGTATTTACCCCGATGGGCATTGGCTTCGCTGGCACCTCCGGTTTGATATTTGCGGCCGCCTTGACCTTGAACCAAAATCCGTTTTTGAAATAGCTTCTGTATAAATAAAAATTTAGAGAGGCATAGAAAGAATGAAGGCAAAAGTTAGAAAACTGCTTAAAGAGAAGAATGCGATCATGCTGGCCCACAATTACCAGCTTCCTGAGATCCAGGACACGGCCGATATGTGCGGCGACTCCCTGGAGCTCAGCCGTCAGGCCGCCAAAACCGATGCGGATATCATCGTCTTTTGCGGGGTCCATTTCATGGCCGAGACTGCCTCGATTCTTTCGCCGGACAAGACCGTACTGTTGCCTCGGGAAGACGCGGGCTGCGAAATGGCCGATATGATTACCGCTGAAAGTCTTCAGAAAAAAATTGAATCCCTGCCCCCCATGCCGGTGGTCACCTATGTCAACTCGACCGCGGTCGTCAAGGCCCTTTCGACCATCTGCTGCACGTCGGCCAACGTGGTGAAGATCACGGAGAGTCTCGACGCAGATGAAATCCTGATGACCCCGGACCGCAACCTGGCCAAATATGCCGAATCACAGACCGGCAAAAAAATTCACATCTGGGACGGCTGCTGTCCCTACCATGACCGGCTTACGCCAGCTCATGTCGTTGCAGCCCGCGCGAAACATCCGGGGGCGGTGTTCATGGCCCACCCCGAATGCCGGCCGGAGATTATTGCCCTGGCCGATGTGGTCGCCAGCACCTCCGGTATGATCCAGCATGCCCAGGCCGCAGCGGATAAGGAATTTATCGTCGGGACCGAGGTCGGCCTGCTGCACACCCTAAATAAACAGAACCCGGAAAAGAAATTCTACCCCGCCTCGGAAGAACTGCTCTGCCCGGACATGAAAAAAATCACCCTGGCGAACGTGGCAAATTGTCTTGAGAATCTTTCAGGGGAAGTAAAAGTGCCGGAAGAGATCCGGGTGCCGGCGCTGGCCGCAGTTAAACGAATGATCTCCATTTAGGGGCTGTTTCTAAGCTAAAAATCTAACGGCTTAAAAACGGCCAGACGGTCATCCATCACGGCTGATCCGATGCTTAGCTGATCGCTCCAGGTTATTACGAGAGCATGCGATCGACATGTATGATGCTTCGGGCGCTGCCCACCGCAATCAGGGTGTCACCGGACTCGAGCCGATCGTCATTTTTCGGATTAAAGAGCATCCTGCCGTCGGCTTTTCGCAAGGCAATGATGTTCACGTCCATTTCCTCCTGGATGCCGGAATCCGACAACGTTTCACCGATAAATTTTGATTGGGGACTTATCCGTATCTCCTCCAGCTGTATATCCGTGCTGTCGTCGGCAAAGGCCATCTCGAGAAACTCGATCACGGCCGGGCGTAAAACGGCGTGGGCCATGCGTCGTGCGCCGATATCGTAAGGTGAAATCACTTTGTCCGCGCCGGCGGCCAGCAATGTTTTTTTAGTCGAGTTCAGTTCAGCCCTGGCGACGATAAAGATGTCGGGATTCAACTGCTTGGCGGTAAGCACCAAAAAGACATTGTCTGCATCCGTCGCAACGGCCGTCACAAGCCCCTTCGCCTTCTGGATGCCGGCTTTTTCCAGGAGGCCCTCATCGGTGGCTTCGCCCACCAAGTACAAGATACCGTCATTGTCCATGGTCTCCACGCGTTTTGGGTTGCGATCGATTGCTACCACATCGATATATTTTTGGGTAAGATAGCGGGTGAGGACCCTGCCGATCCGCCCGTAGCCACAGATGATGTAATGCCCCTTGAGCCTGTTTATTTGAGTGTCCAATTTGCGCCTCCCTAATACGGCTCGAATCCGGCCTTCGACAAGGAATTGGATAATATTGCCAACCACATATAGAAAGTACCCTACCCCCAGGATAATCAGAATCAGGGTGAAGATTCTTCCCGAACTGCTGATCGAATGCACTTCACTGTACCCCACCGTGGCGAGGGTAATGATGGTCATATACAGCGCATCCAGGAAATCCCAGCCCTCGATGACAATATATCCCAGACAACCAAAAGCAATCAGGGCAATGGATAGCAGCAGGGATATCAGCAGTTGTTTGGTTCCATCCATGGTGTGGTTATCCGTCTAAATGACAGGTTCATTCGATAGCGTTGGGTATCTTACCGACGAGATGATTCTGCATATTTATCATTTTATCGATAAAAAACCCAGAGGATTGACGTCCATCTACCGATTCAATAGCATACGCATTGATTGAACGCTCCTCGCAGCCCCGCTTTGACGGAATCTTCTTTGTGTTTCAACAAGCGGCGGGAATGTGTTCTCTGACCCGGTTCAACTATAAAGATAGGGATAAAACGAGTAGCGATACGTTTCGCAAGGGCTGCTTGCCGATTTTTTCACCCCCCTTAACGGAGGTATTGCGATGAAGGCAATTGCCAGCTTGACCTGGCTTCTGTTGTCCTTCGGGTTAATCGATACAGCAGGGGCTGTTGACGACCGATGTTGTGCAAATTTGCCGCCCCAGACCACCGCGGCGGTCGCGCGGTATGAAAATCAGAGCGCCTTAAACGCCTGGCGCGCCTTGCGCCGTGAGCGGGGTCGAAAAGATCCGGTATTTTCCGGACCGGATATGTACACCCCTTTGCTGTTTGCCCATCGTGGCGGTGGGTTGGAGACAGTGGAGAGTACAGAACGAGGCTTTCGATACGCCCTTGAGGTGGGCGGGGCCGATGTGTTGGAACTTGATGTTCAGATTACACGCGACGGCCGTTTCGTGGTTTGGCACGGCCCCAGGTTGGACAATGTGTTTATTCTGGGCGTTGATTCAGACTCCGAAAAGCGGCCGCCAGGGCGCAGACATATCTATGACTTCGACTGGCGCGAACTGGACGGACGGGCCTGGGTGGCCAATCCGTGTTCAAAGGATCTTTCCGATGTACCCCGGCAGCGGGATCGCCGCCTCCTTCTCTTGTCGGACTTTTTAAGATTATTTAAGGACGCACCACTCAATATCGAAATGAAAGGAACCTTCAAGATGGCCCTGGGCGGGCGTGAAGGGTTGCAGGATAACGTGGCCGCCTTCAGGAAAATTCTCCTGGACGCGTCCCACCGTCCCACGATTATCATTGCCAGCGTCAGCAAGGAAATACTATCGGCTTTTCGTACCATCGATGGGGATCATTTTCCCACCAACTTTACCTTTTGGGAGCAGATCAAACTGAAGGTCTCAAAAACCGTACCTAAGCGACGCGTCTTGGAAACCAGCTATTGGAAGATCCTGTCCGGGCAAAAGATCATCCAAAAGATGCACCGTTCCAACAGTGCCACCTATGTGTTCATTACCGGCTTCGGCCCCATCGAAGCCTTGGACTGCAATATCGAGGAGGCAGGCATCATTGAGCTTTTATCGCGTGGCGTCGATGGCATCATGACAGACCGTCCCCGGGCGGTGCGACAGATTATGCATCAATGGTTACAAAAGGAAATGGGAAACCCTTGAGTCCTCACGGGCATAAGGGGGGGTAAGTACGAATACGCCGCCGCGGGCCAACCCGTCGTCGTTTGCCTGTAGAATCTTATGTGAGAAGTAACGGTGCCGGAAGAGATCCGGGTACCGGCCCTGGCAGCCGTAGAGAGAATGATTGCCACTTAGGCAATCCTTCCAAAACCTGTTCCACGCGCCAATGCACCGACAACGCTAAAACCCACAATTCTCAGCTGCGCTGATAATGCGAAAACGTGCAATATGTGTAGCGCGCCGGCACGCCAGGCAGCGGGACTTGGTTTACGCGGCGCTTGACTTATTGGCGTTCGTTCCTACATTGCGCTGAATATAGAAGCTATCTCAAAAAACGGATTTTGGTTCAAAATCAAGGCGGCCGCGAGATTCAACCCGGAGGAATACTGGAGTATTTCGAGGACTTGAACCGAGCGCCCAACGCCGAGTTTGGGCCAAAAGACTTTTTTGGGATAGCTTCTAATCCTTGAAAGGAGGACTTATGCAGGAAATTAAAGACGGCGTGTATGTCAGCGTGAACTACACCGGCACCCTGGATAGCGGAAAGCAGTTCGGCTCGAGCGAAGGGCGCCCGCCCTTGGAATTCAAGGTGGGGGGTGGCCAGATGATTCCAGGGTTCGAGACGGCAGTAAGGGGCATGTCGTTAAATGAGAAAAAGGTGTTTACCCTGGCGCCTGAAGAAGCTTACGGCGAAAGGAATGAAGACCTCCGGCACGAATTTCCGCGCAATGAACTGCCGCCCGAAATTTCTCCGGAAGTGGGTCAGGTACTGACCCTGACCTCACCTGAAGGCCAGCATATCCCGGCCCATGTCGTTGACGTTGATGAAGAAAAAGTAACGTTCGATCTCAACCACCCGCTGGCCGGACAGTCCTTAACCTTCGAAATTGAAATTGCCGGCATCAGCGATACGCCCACGCAACAACCGGCCGGTTGCGGCGGAGACTGTTCTTCCGGATGTGAATGCTGATTTGGTTTTTCCTGTTTATCCTCCCGCTCCGGCGGGCGGGTAAATCGGGTGTCCGGATACCAGAAGAGAACCGCGCCCGTCCCTGGTCGGTAGATAGTATGATCAGGATTTAGATCTATCCTCTATATCCCTGCCTGCCCATTCTAAATGATGCGGAAGCGGCAAGATGCCGCCCCCACAAAGCCACAGGATAGCCACACCTACGGCGACAAGAATCAGGGCTCCTTTATATGTGCCTTTAGTTCTCTAGGCCCCGCGCCGCCTCCCGGCCGCCAATCCGGGGGGGTGCGCACTTCCAGCATCAGATCGAGTCGTTCCATTCGCTTCAACCGATAGAAGATCATGGCCCAGGCACAGGGCACATCGGTCCTGATTTCACAACTGCCGTTGCTGGTCCCCCCACAGGGGCCGTTGTACAGGCCCTTGGCGCAGCGGGCCACCGGGCAGATGCCGCCGGTATAGGCCAGTACGCAATCACCGCACCCGCGGCACATTTCCTGGAAAACACCCTGCTTGATGTTGGCCCCTAAAAAGGTGGTGTTCAGGGCCGGAATCACCGGCAGGGGGTCGTAGACGGCGGCCATGGTCTGCACGCCTGCACCGCAGGCCAGGGAAAGCACCGCATCCACACCTTCGGGAATCTGGAAATAGGTTTCCAGCCAATCGGTTTCACACTGTCTTTCTATGGTCTGGACCATAAACTCTGGAGGGTGGTCGGTGTAGTGGCGCTCGGCAGCTAGTTCGGGGGCCAGCTGCCGGGCCTCCCGATCTCCCCCGGTCAGGCAGACCGAAACACATCCGCCACAGCCCACGATGAGCACTTTCTTAAACTCCGCAATTGTCGGCACAATCTCGGCCACAGGTTTCAAATCACCGGTTATCATTGGGCACCTCCCTTGTCGGTACCACTCCGACCGGCCACGAAATGCGCCCCGGCCACCGATGCAATCTCCTCACGATGGCGAGGGCAGAACGGTTCGGCCTCTTTGGATAGACTCGCCTTGAGGTCTCGCTGGAACTCAACGGTGTAAAGCGGCTCTCCGCAAACCTGGCAGCAGACCAGTTCCAGGGTTTGAAAATCATCCCAGTGGACGCCTTCGATCAGGTGTTGAAACTCCACCGCATCATTGGGACATACCCGCTTGCAGTTTCCGCAGCGGGCACAGCGGGTCATGCTGTGTGCGAGGGTCCGCCGGCCGTCCTTGTCGGTGGCTCGCAGGGCAGTCGCCGGACAATTCTCGACACAAGCCATGCAGCCGTTGCATTTCTCGTTTACTTGAAAATATCTCATAATTAAGGCTTCCGCTTAATGGAACTTTTATAAACCCGCGCCATCTCCCTGGCCCGTGGATAGGGAACGGCTGTCGGGTTTGTGTACGCCAAGGCCTTGTCCTCGCAAAGTTCAACGCACAGGGGTCGCCCGTCGCACAGGTTGCACTTGAACGGCCGCCCCCGATCCGGGTCGAATCGCATGGCACCGAAGGGACAGGCGTAAAAACAGGTTCGGCAGCCCACGCATTTGCTGTAGTCGATGACAACCCGTTCCAACTCCGGCTCCCGGCTGATGGCCTCGCGGGGACAGGCCTCCTGGCAGGGCGCATCTTCGCAGTGTTGGCAGCTGACTGGCAGAAATTGCTCCGTGACTTCCCAGTTCACTACCCGGATCCGTGCCCGGGCCGGATTGCTCACCTGGGCGTGTTTTACGGAACAGGCGACTTCACAGGTACGACAGCCGGTGCACTTTTTAGGGTCGACCGTCAGGACCTTGGCTGGCATCATGATGACTCCCTCATTTCAATATATTCCACAGTTCGGCAACCTCTAGCTGTTCAAAAACTTTCTTTTTCACGAGGTTTTTACGGTCCCAGCCGTTGCGCCGATAGTGTTGGGCGACCATTTTTCGGAAGGTTGCCAGATCAATACTTTCCCACGCAGATATACTCATCTCAAGCCCGCCGGGAGCTTCCAGGCACATGCCCAAAGTACCGGCCTGCCGGGCGGCCCGAGCGGCCTTGAGGTTAAACAATCGTTCCAGTGCATAGCAGCGATAGGCAGCGGTCTGCAAGGAACGGGGTAGAACGGCTTCACCGGTATTGAGCCGCATCAGCTCGGCCACGTTCACCAGGTCCAGGCGACCTGTTTTCAAGCAAATACCGGCGCAGGTCCGATCGCCCAGGCTGTCCAGCAATCGGCGACTCAACTCCCGGTGGGCGACAGTGCCGGGATTTCCCCGGTATTGCCTTGAGCTTCTTGGGGGCGCTGTAAACGTTGGGGCACGGTTGTTGGAATCACTTTCGGGGGCGGTCTCCTGGCATAGGCAGATCTGACTCAGGGCCGGGACTGTCCCGGATTCCGATTTTAAAGGCCCTTCGGCCAGCTTGCCCGCAGCCCCTTTTCGCAGGGCAATGCGTTCCATCAGCGGCTCAATTTCATCTGATGGATCCTTAGCCGCCAGCGCGGCCATCAGGATAGCCGCCTCACCATCCATCCCCAGGTTGTTTGCCATGCGACCCAATCTCTCTACATTCAATTTCGCCAGTGAGTCTCCGGCCATAACACCCGCTCGAGTCGTAACCTCACCAGGCCGCGCGACCTCGACAGGACGTGCCGTGGCTATAGTCGTCTGGCGCAGCCGGATGGTTTCTTCCGGGAATTGAATCTCGAGATCCAGGTTACCCCGGCAGGTCAGGGCCTTTACGCGCTTGAACCCCAGAACAGCGCCCATTCCGGTTCGGCCGGTGCTGTTCCCGGCCCCATCCACAAGGGTCGCAAATCGCACGCGATTCTCACCGGCCGGCCCGATGGCAATCGTTTTCAGGTCCTCATCCCCGTGTGCCTGCCTTAACTTTTCGCTGGTGGCAACAACCCCCTCGCCTTTCAGGTGTCCTGAGTTCAGGATCTCGATGTCGCCGTTATGCAGACACAGGGACACCCACCGCCGGGAGCGGCCCGTAATGACCAGATGATCGAATCCGGCCCAGCGCATTTCAGCGGCAAACAGCCCCGGCAAAAGGGCGGTTTCCAGAAAACCGGTCAAGGGAGATTTGGTGGTGATGTACGTCACCGGTTCGGGACTTGACAGGGTGCCAGCCAACAGCCCGGCACTGACCACGACCGCATTGTCGGCGTCAAGGGCATCACTACCGGCGGCGCCATACCGGCATGCAAGGTAGGTCCCCAGTCCCCGTCCGCCGACAAACTTCCGGCGCCACCCAGCCTGTATCGGCGTGACGGCGATTGTGCGGGTGTCGAGATCGATGGCTGCGATGCTGCGTCTAACGGTCATTTTCACCCCTTTGAATACATGAATGGGCAACCCAGAAACGTTCATTATGCTGAACTTTTGATATAGCGCCATCCTATAGTCCCAATCTGGTGCTGTCAACAGGAAAATGGCGGCAAATTAATATAATTAGTGTTATAGTTCGCACTTTTTCTCTTGACATGCCTGTTGGGTATGGTAGCTATGGGTTACTTTATTCGTTCATCAGGTTGAACAGGGCATCGTCCAGTTCATCATATTGAACAAATCGACGCTTCTGCAAAAAGGAGACCCAACATGGCTATCGACTCAGGTAAAACGTCAGCGGCCGAAGACCTGCGTAAAACCAGAACCTTCGGCAAGGTCAGGTGTCACAACCCCAGCTGCATGGAAAGGCTCGTGCCGGAGCCGGGTGACGAGCACGTTAAATGCCCTACCTGCGGTATGGAGTTTCGCCTGTTCTGGATCAACCCCTCGCTGCCCCGCATCCGGGGTCCGGTATGGGATGTGAATCGTAAACTGGCTCAAGAAAGGCTTGCCGCACTGGAAAAAGCAGAAGCTGCCAAGAAAGCCAAAAAAGGAGGCAAGTAACATGGCACTGGACAGGAAAATCGCCTATATCAATCTTTCCACGGGAGAGATCGAAACCAAACCCATCCCGCTGGAACTGCGTAAGAAGTTTCTGGGCGGCCGCGGAATGGACGCCTATTTGCTGTACAACCACACGAAAAAGGGCTGCGATCCAATGGGTCCCGACAATGCCTTGATCATCTCGGGCGGCTTGTTGACCGCCACCTGCGCTTCGGCCACCGCCCGTACCCACGTCATGGCCAAATCGCCGCTGACCGGCCTGCTGGGCAGCTGCAACATGGGCGGTTTTTTCGCCCCCGAGCTGGCCTGGGCGGGATTTCATCACCTGGTGATCAAAGGACAGGCCAAAAAGCCGGTCTATCTTTACATTAACAATGGCGACATCGAGATCCGCGATGCCACCGCACTCTGGGGCAAAACGACCACTGATACACAGTGGGCTATCCGGGATGAACTGGACGACCAGGAAGTGAAGAGCCTCGTGATCGGTCCGGCCGGCGAACACCTGGTTCGCTGGGCCAACGTCATGACCGGTATCAAAAACGCCGGCGGCCGCACCGGCATGGGCTGCGTCATGGGCAGTAAAAATCTCAAGGCCGTGGCCGTGCGCGGTACCCTGGACATCAAGATCGCCCACCCGGTGGAGGCGTTCGAATTCAACAAACGGTTCATCGAACAGATTACCAGCGCCAAGGTCAATCAGACCCAGGGAACCCTGGGAACACCGTTCATCTGGGGGGCCACGAACTCCTGGGGCGGCGTGCGCACCCGTAATTTCCAATACAATCAGTGTGAAAACGCCGACGACATCGAACCTGAACGCATCGATGAAATCTGTGAAGAGACCATGGGACCCTACCACATGGCCGGCTGCTTCGGCTGCCAGGTGCACTGCCGGGCCCAGCACAAGATCCCCAGTGGCCCCTACAAGGGCCGTTATGAAGAAGGCCCGGAATATACTTCCCAGGGGGCTTTTGGCGGTGAGCCGGACTGCAAGAGTGCTGAAACCGTTCTGGTGGGCAACCACCTGGTGGACCAGTTCGGCATGGACAACCTGGAGACCGGCAGCATCATCGCCTGGGCCATGGAGTTGTATGAACTGGGCATCATCTCCACCAAGGAAACCGAGGGGCTCGACCTGCGGTGGGGCAACGACGAAGCTTTGATCGAAATGATTGAGAACATCTGCTACCGCAAGGGCTGGCTGGGCAACACCCTGGCCGACGGCGGCATACCCGCCTCCGAAAAGATCGGCAAGGATTCGTTTGACTACCTGATCCAGGTCAAGGGCATGAGCAACCTGCATTCGGATGAGCGGGCCACGCCGGCCCTGGCGCTGAACATCGCCACTGCTTCGAGGGGCAGCGACCACCTGCGCAGCCGGCCGGCCATCGACCTGTATCACCTGCCGGAAAAGGTGCTGCGCAAAATCTACAGCAATCCGATTCCCTATGACGGGCCGCTAAGCTCCGAACACACCGAATACATCGGCAAACCGTGGCAGGTATTCTGGCAGGAGAACTGCTACATGGCGGTGGACTGCCTGGGGATCTGCAAGTATCACACGACCTTTTTGGGCGCGACCCTGCCCAATTTCGAAGACTGGCCCAAAGTGATCTACTACAATACCGGGCTGGAATTGACGCCTACGGATATCTGGGAAATTGCGGTCCGGTGCAACACGCTGGAAAGGATGTTCAATCTCCGGGAGGGACTGAAACGTACCGACCTGAAAAAAGGCGACCTGCTCAACCACCGCTATTTTGACGAACCCTGTCGCCGCGGTGCCCTGGACGTTATCGGCAAAAAGATCGATCGCAAGAAGTTCGACGCCATGATCGACGAGTTCTACGGTTACAAAGGCCTGGATAAAAAGGGCAACATCAAACCGGCCACCCTCAAGAAACAAGGGCTCGCTGCCGAACCGTCCCATGTACTGTGATCTATGCTAAAGGAGAGAAGCAATGGATAAAGCGTTAATGATAAATCACGAAAAATGCACGGGCTGCCGGTTGTGCGAGCTGGTCTGCGCGGTCAAACACGATGGGATATCCAATCCGACCCGCAGCCGGATCAAGGTCATGAAGTGGGAAATGGAAGGCCTGTACATTCCCATGTCCTGCCAGCAGTGTCAGGATGCGCCCTGTGAAAACGGCTGCCCGGTGGGTGCCATCTCCCGCAATGAAACCCTGAACCGCGTAGAAGTGGATCAGGAAATCTGCATCGGCTGCCGTACCTGTGTATCGGTGTGCCCGTTTGGGGCCATGACCTTCAATGCCATTGACCGCAAGGTGATCAAGTGCGACCTGTGCGACGGCGATCCGCAGTGTGTTCGTTTCTGTGATGTCAAGGCCGTGGAATATGTTCCGGCCACGGATGTCAGTATCGTCAAGAAGCGCGACGCCGCCCTGCGGTTGAAAGAGGCCTCCAAGAAAGCGGACTCGCTGCAGGCCAATTCCTAACCTCCATTTGAACGGCTATCGATAGCATGGCCCCAGGTTTCTGACTGGGGTCATGCATCCTGATCTCCCGCCCCGGGTGGTTGGCTCGCGGTTGACTCCGCGTGTGCCGATTTATCCAGAACCCACCTGATCTTCCTGGCAATCTCAGTCTTGATGACCGGCTTCATCACGAACCCCTGGAGCCCCATGGCCTCGCTCTGCTCGGCATTCATCCGGTCGCTGAAACCGGTGCAGAGGATCACCGGCAGATCCGGACGGATCTTTTTTATCTCCTGGGCCAGTTGAATGCCGGTCATGTTGGATATGGTCAAATCCGTAATGACAAGTTCGAAGCCATCGCGGATGATTAGACAAGCCGTCCTTGTCCATTTTGCAACTCTCGAAGCCAGGGCTGGCTGGGCATATCGTGCCCGATCAATCCGGGATCGGGATGCACGGCGATTTTGCCGTCAGCGGTCACCGCGAATATATAGCCCTCACGGCCGACTTCGATATTCGCCATGCCCGATCCTGCATCCAGCTTGGCCTTGGTGATACTGGCCGGGATTTCAGCCAGTCCATAATTATGGAGAACGGCGACTTGCTCCCGGGCAACGCGCATGGCTTCCACCAGGCGGGTCTCCAGCCAGGTATCGGCCAAATGAGTCAGGGCCATACGTGAAAAGTAGTGGGTGGTGGCAACTGTCGCGAGGGTGAAAACAAGCACCAGCGCCAGGGTAGACATCAGGAATTTTGCATAGATGTTCATCGGGTGTCCTCTATTTCGTCAAGCGTCCTGCAGGGACTGAAATTCCGGACACAATCAATGGCCGCTACGCCCGGAATCGCCTGAATCTAATATGATATGAACAAGTTACAAAATTAGCAGCATTTTTTGATTGGAGCACCCCTTATTCAACCCCCATCGCCTACCACGATAAAAGGCGCCCAAAAAAATGGGTGTGCGTAGGCCGCTATGGTTTTGCCGGATGATGCATCCTCAAGGGTTTTGCGGTCCAGCAGGTGCAGGATGGATTTCTGCAGTGATTTGGCCCGTGACAGGCCGGGACCCTGTTCCTGAAATCGAAACAGCCCCGTGGTCAGCATTTTGGCGGAGGTTGTCTCCACGGGCCACATGCTGACCAGCAATGCCCGCGAGCCAGCATAAAAAAACGACCGCCCCAGGCCGGATACCGCCTCGGCGCCGGCGCCCTGGGCCGCGCCTGTATTGCAGGCGGACAGCACGATCCAGTCGGCATTCAACTTCAGCCCGAGGATCTCTTCGGCTGTCAGCAGGCCGTCTTCAGCGTCCCGGGTTACATCCGGTCCGCTGAGGGCCAGCGCCGGCTGATCCAGTCCATCCAGATCACCAGCCACCAGACCGTGGGTGGCAAACGCAATGACCTTCCGATTGGAAAGGTCCATTGTCTTCACCCGGTTTTCTGCGGCGCGGGCCCCCAGGTAAATATCCTGGCTCGGATCCGCACCAAGCGTGGCTCCAATGCCGTTGATCTCTTCAGCCGTGTCGGGCAGCCGGCTGAGCATGCCGATATGACTGGACGCCATGGTCGTACTATCCAGGGTATCACTTTGCGTCACGCGGATGCCGCGCACCTTCAGGCGCCCGCCGCGACTGACCAGTCGGGCGTTTTCCAACGGCTGTTCCTGAGCCGCCTGCCGCATTTGCATGACGTTGAAGTAAGGGTCGCCAAAACCGGTAAAGGTCCGCCGCTCCGGATTCCCGGGCGGCAATGAACGCAGCGTCACCAGAGAAGAAACCGAGGGCAACCGCGTCAGCGAGTGTTGGCGGATCAGCCAGGGCACTTTCCGGTAAGCGGCAAAGAGGGTTGTCTCGTGCTTTGCCGGACGGACCGGGGCCGTGGGTAATACCGCAAAGGGAATGGTCCCTAACGGTGCCGCCGCGACAATGATCAGATCACCGGCTTTCTGCCAGGCGGGTGCCACCGGTTTGAGGATGGTGGTGAACAATTCATGGGCCAGTTTCAAATCATAATCCGGAATGTCACCCAGAGTCCCCGGTACCGGCGACAGGGTCTGGCGCAAGCGCCGGGTTATATCCTCGAGGGCCGTCCTGCCCAGGGGGGCAATTGCAAAGGCGGTTGGCCACTTTGGCGACATACCCCAGATATAGGTTCGGGCGGCAGCCGGATAGATGACCACCAGCGCCTCGCTGGATTTCAAATGCTGACGCAGCGAATCAAACCCGGGAACCTGAGGATTTACAAATTCCTCATAACGGGGGAATCGATTTTGAATTTCAACCAGAATCGCTCTACGGGCCTGCCCCAGCGTGGCAATGGAGGCCTGCAGATCAGTGACCACATTGCGCTCAACCTGGTCGGGTGGTGCCGCCAGAAGGTTGGCCAGAATCAACTTGAGTGACTCGATCTGTTTGGAGGCGTCCTGTTCCCGGCGTACCAGATCGGCCAGTTCCGGGGTTACGGCGGCCGCCCGGGCACCGCTGGCGCCGAGCGCCTGCTTTACCAGACTGCCGTTGATGGATTCGCACAGCTGGAATATCTCCTCCGGTATATCGACTCCGGAAGGCTTACCGGAAGAATGGGCGTACACCGCGGCCAACAGATCGATATAGGCTTCCGCGATTACCTTGATACGCTTGTTTTTGAGATGATCCTGGCTGGCACTCCGCTCTTTGAAAAGCACCGGCAAGGCCTTGGAAAAGTCTTTGCGGGCCTGTTCTTGATTGTTAAGCGCAGTGTGGGCCATGCCTCTAAGTCCCAACATTTCGGCAGTCTGGTACTGTTCATCGCCCAGATAGGCCTGCAGATCGCGATAGGCGGCGGCGATTGTCTCCATCGCCTCCCGGGCCCGACCGGTCATCACCAGGGGAATCATCATGTCGGGATCACGGGCGATGTACTTGTTGTAATCATAGGCGTTATCGGCCATGTCCACCTTGATGCCGTCGAGTTGGCGTGCGGCGGCCGGATATTGCTGCCGGGCGACCAGGATCTTGACCAGGTTGCTCCGGGCCGCTCCGACCCAGGCGGCTTCTTGCGGCATCCCGGCCTGCTCAAACAGGTCCAACCCCTTCCGGATCAGCTGCTCAGCGTCTTCCAGGCGGCCTTGCATGGCAAGGATCTCACCCAGGTTCACTATGCTGTCCGCGGTGGTACCCGATATTTTTCCAGTCAAACCGATAGATTCATTCAGTGTAACCCGGGCCCCCATCTCCGCCTCGATCAAACGGCCCTGAAACGCCAGGTTCATATCCAGGCGCCCCTTGTTGTGCAGATACACCAACGGATGTTTTTTAACCTTCAATTTCAGCAACCGGGCGGCCTCTCTCCGGTGGGGTTCCGCCTGGGCGAACTGGCCGCGGGCATTGTAAAGGGTTGCCTGGATCCGGTGCTTGTCGATCCGCAGCCAAGCCTGGCGATTGCGACTGGCCTCCCGCAATCTCTTTCTCTCGACGAAAGCGAGGCCTTCGGTGACCGTCCGTTCACAGGCCACCAGGTCACCCACCCATGTATAGTAAAGTGCCAGCAAGAAATAGCTCGAACTATGGGGGGTGGTCTCCAGGCTGCGTTTCACGTAGGCGATGGCATTGCGAAAGTTTCCGGCCATCGCTTCGGAGGTACTGAGCAGCCTGAGTGTCGCGGACGTTTCGCGATACTGGTTGGACAGCCTGAAATCTTCCAGGCCCTGGCGATAGCGCCCCAGTTCACGGGCCGCCTGGCCCCTGGAAAAGTAAAACCAGGCCAGTCTATCCGGATCTTTCGTGTCAGGCGGGGCAGAATCCGCTTTGGCATACAAGTCAGCTATGATTTTTTGATCGTATTTGCTCGGCTGGTCCAGTAATTCCAGGACGTCACTCACCCGGCGAGGCGGCATATCAAAAGACTTGGCAGCCATGTCCACAGTGACCTTGCGGGCATCCGCTACCGTCATCTTCTTTTCGACACAGCCGCTGCCGACCAATAGGATGGCCAATAGTAAAACAAGGGAAGATCCGGAGGGACAAATATCTACCCATAACGATCGCAGGGAGGGTCGCCGAGCCAGTCGATTGTTCATACCTGCACCTTTCTAAACCGATGTGTTTGTAACTTTCATAGGTTGTCGCACCAGGACTTCTTCCCGTAGATTTCAATCTATATATCAGAATGTGGAGTCTGGTTCAATTTGGAAGGCGGGACGGAACCTGCACCAGCCTTAACTATCCTGATTTAAAGTGGATTGATATACGGCTGGTTCCAAGACCAGCCCGAGGGAGGGTCGGCTTGAGGGTCAGGCTCTGAAAACTCAAGTAAAAATAGAAGTCATCTCAAAGCAGCTTCTAACCGCCGGCCAGTAAAATGACGATATGAATTTCATCACCATCCTGCGTGACTTTTTTCAATTCGTCCGGATAGGCGCTTTCATTGTTGAGATAGATTTCAATAAAGTTCCGCAGCGTGCCTTTTTTATCAAACAGACGTTCCCGCAAGCCGGGATATTGTCGCAGCAGGTCGTCGATACACGCCCCGACGGTGGTCCCGGTAACAGCAACGGCCTCACGGCCGCCGGCGTATTCGCGGTGGGTTTTATGGAGGTTTATGTTGACGGCCATGAGTCTCACTCCCTACCGCAGTCAGGGCACTGCGGATGTCGATTGATTTTGAATTCGCTGAATTCCAGGGCCAGCCCGTCATAGCGCAGCAGACGGCCGGCCAGCAAGCGGCCGGCTCCGGTAATGGCTTTGACGGTTTCCGTGGCCTGGATCGCACCGATGACTGCCGGGGTAGCGCCCAATACCGGGAACTTCCCCGCCTGGGGTTTTCCCCGCACGAGGCAACCCAGGCAGGCGGTTTTCCCGGGGAGGACCACCATGACCCGGCCATCGAAGCCGTCTACCGCCCCATGAATCATGGGGATCTGGAGGTTTAGGGCAGCCTGGTTCAGCATCAGACGGGTCTCGATATTGTCCAGGGCATCCACGATCAGATCACTGCCGCGAACCAGATCGACCACGTTGGCCGCAGTAATCGTCTCGGCCGAACACTGGAGTTGTACCTCGGGATTCAAGCGCGCCAGGGTTGCCTCCGCCGACGCGGCCTTGTCCCGGCCGACATCCCGGTCACCGTGCAGAATCTGCCGATTCAGATTGCTCAGGGTTACGGTGTCGTTGTCGACAATGCGCAGGGTCCCTACGCCGGCCGCAGCCAGATAGAGTGCCACCGGCGAACCGAGACCGCCGGCACCGGCGATAAAGACTACGGCTTTTTGCAGTCGCGCCTGCCCCGCTTCTCCGATTTCAGGGATCATGATCTGACGATCGTAACGTTCCCGGTCATATTCGGTCAGCATATTCCGGCTCCATATTAGGGTTCAGCGTTCGAAACGGATCCTGTGCTACACTTTTCGTAAAGAACCTTGGTCCAAAGTTCCAGGCCTTGGATTGCCCCTGAAAGGGACTTTTTTGTCATATAACGCCATGGAAAAACCATTCATCGCGCAGAGGCGCAGAGACGCAGAGAAAAGCAAAACCAGGATTTCGTCGCACTATCGTGCGAAATACCTTTTTCACCTCAAGGCATCCAATGCCTTTTAGGTTTAATCCCGCGCAGCGGGAAACAATTCATGGTTTTCTCTGCGCCTCCGCGTCTCCGCGCGAGAATATGCTTTTACGGCGCAGCCAAGGATCCTTACCTGGTACTGAGGAACAGGTTTTTAAAGACTAACATAAGTAGATATTTAAAAAAACGTCACTACATTGAACGCCGGCACAAACTTGACTTGGCGGTACGGCTGGGATAAGCAGGCAGCACATGACAACACTTCCCTTCAGCGCCGGCGATGACCGGCCCGGCAAAATGGTCATTATCACCGGCTATTTTGCGGGTGAATCCTACGGCCTATTGGGACCCCAGGCTGCCGCCACAATCATTACCAGGCAGACACCCTACGAGTGTCTGGTGGTCACCGTGAACAATGAGGATGCCCCCCGGACGGTCAAAAAAGTCCTCTATGACTATTTTGGATCCCAAACACCGTTGGTCGGCTTTTCCTATCTCAGCGGCCGCCCCGATCTTCTGGCCCTGGCCGCGGAACTGAAAGCGGAAGGAGCGACAACCCTGCTGGCCGGCCCGCAATCCAATGTCGATTTCACCGGTGAAACCGGCTGCGAGCGCCATCCCCACCGCTTCCAGGGCCTTGGTGACTATTTTAATTTCGCGCTGCACGGCCCGGCCGAGCAGCTCGTACCTCTCCTCCAGAATGAATCCCCGGCCGTCCTGGCAGATATTGCCGGCGCGCTCTACCTGGATGAGAAAGGCGCGCAGGTCGAAAATCCCGAAATTGACTGGAACCCCGCGATCTTCAACAACATCGACTGGTCGAATATTTACGGCATCGTCGAGTCCCGCCTAGTGCCCATCGACATCAGCGCAGCCCAGGTGTTACAACAGATCGGCTGCCCCTGGGCGGCCCGCTCCAAACCGGCGGACATCGACTACCCCGCTTTCCTGGCCCAACCGGATGTGAAGAAAGTCCACCTCGACCTGGCCGGCTGCAGTTTCTGTGATGTGGCTAGCGACAAGGGCCTGGTTACCGGCCTGCCCACCGATGCTGTTCTGGACCAGGTGGCGTCCCTTCCCGAAACCGCAGACGGTCGTAAAATCCCGTTTGAATTGATCAACGAAAACCCACTGCCCGGACTGCCGCGCCTGCTGGAGCGGATCCGGGACCGGGGTTTGGAAATTTCCCGGATCAGCCTGACCTTGCGCGCGGACTGGCTCTTGAAGGCCGAACGCCATCTGCAAACCGCCCTGGAGATGGCCCGGGACATGCACATCCGCATCGTGTTCGCCTCGATCGGGTTCGAGTCGTTCAGTGCTATCCTGCTGGACAACCTCAACAAGGGATTGTCGGTCGACACCAACCTGGCGGCCGTGGACCTGATCCGGCGGATGAAAACCGCCTTCCCACATGAAATGGGCTACCTCCGCAGTGAGGGCGGTAACCACGGATTCATCCACCCTACTCCCTGGGATACACGTGCCACCGAATCCGAGGTGGGGCACGTCATTGCCAAACACGACCTCGCCCGGGATATCCTGCCGGATCACAGCACCCCCCTGATTATCCACCATGCGTCCGGCCTGGCGGCCTGGATAAGGGCTATTGAAAGCAGGGAAAACCTCAGGTTCAACCGCATCGGCTCGATAATAGCCTGGTGGGACGATCCCCACTAAGCCATCTTTTCAATATTCTCAACGACCATGGTAACAAGAATGAACTGCACGTATTCGTTCACCAGAATGAATGTTTATCTTGATAGTATCAGCCCCAAGCAAATTGTCAATGGAAGAATACGACCACCTGGCAACAGGTCAATTAACAAATTAATTTAATTAAATATCAAGGCTTTATATCCAAACTACAATCTACTTGACATTGGACAATCCTCTGCTATACTGCCCCCAATAGAAAGTTCACTATATTGAACCATCATGTCCTACCGAGAAATCATGATGATCAACGCGGTTAACAGGAAGGCTTGCTGACATAATGCCCAACCTAAATGTATCTAAATCCAGCCCAGGTGGGTATAAAGCGCCTGCTGTCGGCAAAGCGTTTGAACTTCTCCGAACCGTGGCCCGCTCGCGTCAAGGCCTGGGTTTGAGCGAACTCGCATCCGAGCTCGGCTACAGCAAAAGCACCACTCACGGCCTGGTGCACGCCCTCATCCATGAAGGCGCCCTGGTCCAGGCCAACGGCGGCAAGAAACTGCTGCTGGGATCGACGGTCGTGGAACTGGCTTTTCAAAGCTGGAACTATCTGATCATCAACCGGGAGGCACAGCCCATCCTCGACGAGCTCCGTGAAGATATCGGCGAGTCGGTGTTTCTCGGGGTATTCAACCGCAGCAATGCCCGCGCCATCATCATGGCAACTTCCGAGGCAACCAAACCGCTGAAAATCTCCTCCCCACCGGGAACGACCATACCCCTTTTTGCCGGGGCCGTGGGCAAAGTCTTCTTATCCGGCATGGACGATACCCGGGCCCTTGAACTGATCCGCGAGAATGGCTTGCCGCGCTTCACCGAAAATTCAATTGTCAGCGAGAATGAATTGATGGCGGAACTGGCCCGGGTCCGCGAGCGCTGCTGGGCGATGGATGATGAGGAATATATTCCGGGGGTTCGGGCAGTAGCCGCCAGCCTGGGCAACCTGCACGGCCTGCCCCTGGCCATCTGGGTGGTGGGATTTGCCGGCAGCATGGGTGACAACAAGATTGAGGCCATCACCCAGGCAACCCTGGAAACGACCGAGAAGCTGCGTTCAGTCCTGGATGCAGCCCATTAGAAGCTATCTCACAAAAGTCTTTTGGCCCAATCTCTTCGTTGGTCGAAAAATTCTAAGCCTCAAAATACTATAGTATTCCTCCGGTTAAAAATTTACGTCCGCCTTAACCTTGGACCAAAATCCCTTTTCTCAGATAGCTTCTAAAGTTTACGCTTTTAAGTAGTTGGTTAAAACCCCAAAGATAATAGAACTGAATGCTCATCCAGAATACAGTTCTATATTTCTAGATCGTCCGGAAGATCCGCATTCGTATAGACCTTCTGGACGTCGTCGCAATCTTCCAATGCATCCATAAGGCGTACCATCTGCTCGGCTTCCTTGCCGGCTACCGGAGTGACGGTCTGGGGCAGCATGGCAACCTCTGCGGCAATCGTGGTGATGCCGGCCTCTTCGATGGCAGACCGCACATCCTCGAAATCGGTGGGTTCAGTGATCACCTCGAAATTCTCACCGTCTTCGCGGACATCTTCAGCCCCCGCATCCAGGGCAACTTCCATCAGGGCATCTTCGTCCGTGACGCTCTGCTCAATTACCAGGTATCCTTTTTTATCAAACATGTAGGCCACGCACCCGTTTTCGCCCAGGTTGCCGCCGGCCTTGCTGAATATGTAGCGAATATCGGCCACAGTCCGATTCTTGTTATCGGTCAAGGATTCGACAAAAACCGCCGCCCCGCCGGCGCCGTACCCTTCGTAGGTCGCCTCCTCGTAGCTCACCCCTTCGAGCTCGCCGGTGCCCTTTTTAACGGCCCGTTCCATGTTGTCTTTGGGCATGTTCTCCGCCCGGGCCGCGATCAGGGCAGTGCGCAGCCGCGGGTTGGCGTCCGGATCGCCGCCGCCCATCCGAGCTGCAATGGTGATTTCCTTGATCAATTTTGTAAATATCTTCCCCCGCTTTGCGTCGGTGGCCGCCTTCTTATGCTTAATGGTTGACCATTTGCTGTGTCCTGACATCGATTATGTCCTCCTATTGCTTGCCCAGACCGATGATGAAAATCTCCCGGCTCGCTTTACGACTGCTCTGGGGTTTGAATATTTTCTGTTTTTTAAAACTCTGGCGAACTTCCGCCAGGAAGGCCTGAAAATCCGGTCCCTGAAAAATTTTACAGACAAACCGGCCGCCCGGTCTCAGTACATCTTTGGCCACATAAAGGGCGGCCTCGCAAAGACCCATGCTGCGGGCCGCATCCACGTGCTTGTTGCCGGTCGTGGCCGGCGCCATGTCACTGAGCACCACGTTATACCCGGCCCCGGCGCCCTGTTTCAACTCCGCAAGCATTTCATAGATGTCGCCGGTCAAGACTTCAACCTGGTCGGGCAGCGCAATGGTCACCGGTTTCAGGTCGACGCCCACTACCCGGCCGGACGGCCCGGCCAGATCGGCGGCATATTTCAACCAGGACCCCGGGGCGCACCCCAAATCCAGGACCGCGTCGCCTTTTTTAATGATCCGGTTTTTCTGCTGGATCTCCTTGAGCTTATATACCGAACGAGCCGGGTACTTATCCTTCTTGGCCTGCCGCGTATAGTGATCCTGCCATCTATTGCCGGATTTTGAACGTTTCATATGAAGCTATCTCAAATAAGTCTTTTGGCCCAATCTCGGCGTTGGGCGCTAAATTCAAATCCTCGAAATACTGGAGTATTCACCACGATGGGCATTGGCTTCGCTGGCACCTCTGGTTCGAATGTAGCACCCGCCTTGACCTTGAACCAAAATCCGTTTTTTGAGATAGCTTCATATAAAGTGTTTCACATCAAGTCAAGCGGATCAGGTTGATCACGATCTTCTTTAATAATTGTGCCTTAGACCATAATACACAATTTGGCACAAAGCACTAGAACAACCCCTCAACCGCCTGATCTATATTCCGGACACCCAACAATTCCAACCCCGGCGTACCGTTGAGGCGCTTTAAATTCGATTCGGGCAGCAGGCAGCGGGTGAATCCCATTTTCTTGGCCTCGGCCAACCGGGTTTCCACCTGGCCGATGGCCCGGACTTCTCCGGTAAGCCCCACTTCGCCGAGTACGATGGTCCCTTCTGCAATCGGCCGGTCCAAAAAACTGGAGGCCACAGCGCTGACGATACCCATATCCACTGCGGGTTCGCTGACCTTGACCCCACCGGCCACGTTCATGAACACATCGTGCCCCATTAATTGCATGCCCAATTTCTTTTCCATCACCGCCACCAGCAGGGACACCCGGTTGCGGTCCAGGCCGAGAATTGTCCGGCGGGGGTTGCCGAAGCTCGTGGAACTGGCCAGCGCCTGGAGCTCTACCAGGATGGGGCGGGTTCCCTCCATGCTGGACGTCACCACGGAACCCGGGGCACTGGCCGCCCGCTCGCTTAAAAACACCGCGGACGGATTCAGCACTTCGCCCAGCCCGGAGTCGTTCATCTCGAAGACCCCGATTTCATTGGTGGAGCCAAATCGATTCTTAACCGCCCGCAGCACCCGGAACGCGTGACCGCCGTCGCCCTCGAAATAAAGAACGGTATCCACCATGTGTTCCAGCATGCGGGGACCGGCAATAGCGCCATCTTTGGTGACGTGTCCGACCAGAAAGATGGGGATGCCGGTTTTTTTGGCCACCAACATCAACTGCACGGTTGATTCGCGCACCTGGCTGACACTGCCCGGGGCCGACGTCAACTCGGCGTTGAACATGGTTTGAATGGAATCCACCACCAGGACATCCGGCTTGAGATTGGCAATCATATTGAGAATGGCGTCGATATCGATCTCCGACACCACTAAGAGATCATGGGATACTGTCGCCAGGCGCTGGCTCCGAATTCGAATCTGTTGGATGGATTCCTCACCGGACACATATAGGACCTTCCGCCCGGCAATCGCAAATCCGTGCAAGGCCTGGAGCATCAGGGTGGACTTGCCGATACCCGGATCACCCCCGATCAAGACCAGGCTACCCGGGACCAGCCCACCGCCCAACACCCGGTCGAATTCGGCAATGCCGGTCTCCAGGCGGAATTCGTCTGCGACGGCCACACTGTCGATCGGCACCGGTTTGCTCGGACTGGCCGGGCCGGCCCCCCTCTGGCTTTTGGCCGGTTTACGGGCCACCACCTCTTCCACCAGGGAATCCCATTCGTTGCAGTCCGGACACTTGCCCATCCATTTGGGACTCTGGTACCCGCAGGTTTGGCAGGTAAATATGGTCTTGGTGTTCTTTTTCAAGAAACATCCCCCGGGTTCTTAGACTTGATATATCTATTGATTTCTGGCATCAAATAGAAACTATTTTAAAAAAGTCTTTTGGCCCAATCTCAGCGTTGGTCGCAAAAATCAAATCCTCGAAATACTATAGTATTCCTCCGGTTTGACTTTTACGCCCGCCTTGATCTTGAAACCAAAATCCAGTTTAAAATAGTGTATAGGTGGTCATAACATGTAGCACACAATGGATCAATGGCCTGCAGGTAGCCGACAAAGCCTACAGGCCAGACTACGATACTGGAAGGGAGTTTATGCGTTTTCGGGCTTTGGGTTTTCTGCAGGTTTTCCTGGTTTTTCTCTGTTTGGCCATCACTCCAAATCAAGGCTGGTCCACCGACCACAGCGACCCCCATGCAATCTTTTTCAAGGACGTCCAGACACGCCTGCTTAAAGAGGGCTTTAACCAGAGCATGATCGACAGTCTTTATGGAAAACCGGAGGTCCGCTTCGATGCCGGAACCGTTTCACTTTTTTTCGTACACAGCGAAGCCCGGGTAGACTACGAGCAGTTCACCACCTGGAAAGCCATTCGCAAAGCCCGCAAGTATATTAAGGGCCACGATAAAGAGCTGCAATCCGCGAAAGCAACATACAGGGTCGACCCGGAGGTCATTACGGCCATCATCCTGGTGGAAACCCAGTTGGGCACCTATATGGGCCGCAGCCGGGTATTCAACGTTCTCTCCACCATGGCCGCCCTGAATGATCCGGAAGCCCGCAATGTTTTGTATAAAGAATTACCACCCAAGCGGCGCTATTCGCGGGCTAAATTTGAAAAAAAAGCTGACTGGCGAACCAAATGGGCATTTAAGGAGCTGGTGGCCTTCATCCATTACACTGCCCGTGAAGATCTGGATACGACCCGCTTAAAAGGGTCTTATGCCGGCGCCATCGGGATTGCTCAGTTTATGCCCACCAACGCTTACAAAATGGCGAAAGACGGCAATGGCGACGGCCGCAGGAACCTATACGAACATGCCGATGCCATTGCCAGCGTTGCCTATTACCTGAAGTACCATGGCTGGAAGCCCGGCATCAGCTCTAAAAAGCAGCACCGCATGGTTCTGCACTACAACAACAGCGATGTCTATGCTAATACCGTACTGAAGATTGCGAAGAAGCTTAAATAGACTATTAGGCTATAGGCCTTTAGGCTTTAGGTAAGTCCGGATCTCAACCGAATCACGAATTACCTAACAGCCTAAACACCTGAAGCGCTCAGGCAAACCAGCCAATTGATGCCGCACCTCCAATGTGGCCAAGGCTTAATTAAAGTTAGACAGAAAATAATGGATTTACAAACAGTTGCAATCGTTTTGGCCTTGGTGGCGCCTTTCTTTTTCGGCACTATCTGGGGAACGGTCAACGCAGCCCAGAGAGATTTCGGCACACTGGGGAAAAAGGCCATGTGGCTCTTTGTTGCCGCCATTCCCTTCGTAGGGTTTATTATTTATCTCATTTTCGGTATGCGAAAGGGGAGGATGCCTCCAAGTTGAGTCGCACGGATAGCTGTTGACAAATTTTCGCTGGTTATATATTTCAGATTGCACATAAAAATGGTCCCATCGTCTAGCGGTTAGGACGCCGGCCTCTCACGCCGGTAACCGGGGTTCGATTCCCCGTGGGATCACCATAAAAAACAACAGGGCCTGCGTACAACCGCAGGCCCTTTGTTATTTGGATAGGGTTGGGACGTCCCGCTTTTCAAGCGGGATAACCGGGGTTCGATTCCCCGTGGGATCACCAAGTAAATACAGGGGGTTGGCCATCATGTGGCTGGCCCCTTTTCTATTTGGGGTGTGAGGTAGGGGTATTTCACTTAATTTTCCTTATAACGTTCCCTTTCACCAGGAGCAGCGGGTTATCCACGATCCGGTGCAACTAGTGGTTGGGTCTAAACTCATTTATGAAATTGCATTCATTACTCATCAAGTTTTTTCTTTTTCTTCATTAAGTCTGCTAATTCCACAAATAGATTATGACCAAAGCTATTTTCCGGGCTTTCATCGTCAGACCCGGTAGCATAAGCATCGGCTACTTGGTCACGGGTATGTTCATTTTCGTGACAATAAATGCACAATAATTCCCAGTTACTTCCATCGGGTGGGTTATTGTCACGATTGTGATCTTTATGGTGTACTGTGAGTTCCCGGAGCCGCTTTCCACTGAACTCTCTCCCACAATGCGCACAAATTTTTGAAAAAAGTTTCAGAGCACGTTCCCGATAACATTTTTCCCCTTCTTGGCGCATACGAAACACCTTTGCAACACTCCCCTGGACATCGCCAGTTTTGTTTAGGGACACGTTGAATCTCCTACTATACTTTATGGCGCAGGGCTGACCAGATAGGCGCTTTTAGGTCGCTCCATTATTCACATCTACAATGCCCAAGGAAGAAGCCAGGAGCAGCCAGGGCCTCCAGTTACCTCTTAGAAATGATAAATTTCAATTTTAAACAAACTTTAAAAACGGCACAGCCCTGAATATCACTTGGACTGACGGGTTAGGCGACGCGTAAACCCAAATTCCTCGTGAAACTCAAATCCACCGCAAAACGGCATCAGCTGTGTCAGTAGGCTTCGTGTTGAAGCATAGCTTGGCTTGCGGAGCGTTCGCATGAACGACGTTAATCAGCTTCTCAAAGAGTATGAAGTTTCCTGCGATCGCCCGTATACCTGCACCGATGAGGATGCAATCAAACTGCTTCCGCTTGAGGCGATCTTGAACAACTGCCTCAGCAGTTTCGCCAAAATCGGTTAAGCACATCTGCACGTCGTAACCGAGTTGAGTCAAACTGTCTTCTGCGGCTTTGAGGCCTGCTGACACCTTTGCTGCGTCCATGTCAAGGTAAGCGGCGTAGTCGGGGGATGAAAAATCGATGAGGGTTGGTTGCAAGCCAATCACCAGGACACTTTTCTTGCCGGTCATATCTACCTCCAGTCAGTCAGTACTTGATGGAATGCTGGCATCGCCAGCAGCAGGTGTAAGGGCAGCGCATCTGTTCAGCCGGCTAAGGTTCAAGCTGAGACGCGCGCGGTTTGTACGCGTCGATTTCCAGCGACAGGCTATGTGGTGTTATTTCAAAATTTCAAAAGTAACCTGCTTCGCTGGGATGACACGCTCAATCACTTCGTCGACGAGCCACTGAGAGGGCCTGCATGGGTTTATGCAATGTGATCATTTAGTGGGGTTCGACCCATTTCCTATTCTGGTATAAAAAGTATTGAATTCATATGCTTGTGTGATTTTGACAAACCATTTTGCTTAACCGATCTTATTTTCCAAACGATTTCGAACCTATCGCTTTCAATAGATTGAAAAAAATTCAGGGGAGATCTTCTGGATTGTAAGTCTCAAAGTCGCCGGTCTCATAAAAGCGGCAGGGATTGTCCTGGTCGTCAACTACCGTAATATTGTAGAGTGCGTCGGGTGCCCCGGCTTCGAACGCAGGTACGGTTGCCTGCCAGAGTTTCCAGGCATATCGCCAGGCGGTAACATCGGAGTTCAGTGGAGCCTCTTCCAGTGGAGGGGAATAGCGGACCTCTATCCCGTTTTTCGTCTTCTTCTGAAATTTTACACGAAATCCGCGAGGCTTGCGAACCCATCCGTTTTCAATGATTTTCAACCCGTCAGTAATTTTCATGATGCCTCCCGGCGATAAGTGTATTCATATGTCCCAGCTATAACCAGGTTGCGGATCTTTACTTTGAGAGCGTAGTTCCTTACCGGATGATTCGCCCGTAGCGCCCCTTTGTATATCGTTTGATTCGATGCGCAGGTCTAAATGGGGGAAGGCAAATTGAATCCCTTCGTTGTCGAAAATCAGCTTGGTTTTTTCAATCAGTTCGCAACGCGCCGTCCAGTACTCTTTGTTATCCACCCAGCAGCGGCCCCCCAGATCCACACCGCTAGCGCCCAGATTCATGACATATACAACCGGGGCCGGCTTACTTTTTACTCTGGGATCCTGGACCATGATCCTTTCCAGGGTCCGCTTTGCTTTCAGCAGATTCTGATCGTAGCGGACACTCAGATCGATCTTAACGCGACGGGTCTTGGTGAAATGGTAATTGATGACGATGTCATCCAGGATTTGCCGGTTGGGCACAAAGAAAGTCTTGCCGTCGAATGTCTTCAGACGGGTATTGAGAAAGGAGATGGCTTCCACCTTGCCCAGCAGTTCGCCCGCTTTGACGGTATTTCCAACCCGAAAGGGCAAAGTCGGAATCAGCGGCCGTAAAAAAACCATGACCCCAATGACAACGAGGACAACAATGGCTGTAAGACGTACTACATTCTCGGGTGGGGCGCCCATTTCGACTGCAGTGCCCATAATGGTGAAGGCCACAATAACGATATAGATCGACCGGCACATAAGCGGGAAAGCCTTGCTGTCCGGGTGAAGTCTTTTCATTCTGCGGTCTAGAATGTTATGAATCCACCTGGCGACCAAAAGACCACAGATCATGATGGTCAAAGCAAGTACAATTGAAGTGCCATATTGGGTCAATGTTTCGCCGAGTAGCCGTAGCTGCGACATTTCATTTTGCATTTGTGGCGTTCTCCCTGTTCCTCACTATCTAAAATGAAGGCATAGATCTTTTTACCACCCTCTATGCATAAAGTGCCAGCTGGTTCAATCTGCCCTTTGACTATCCAGGCAATGTAAAAAAACAACGCTGATAGATACAAACCCCAACAAAAAACGGCATTCTACTATAGTCGTAAAAGGTTGCCTCAACCGGTGGGGCCCACTTATCCAACTGCCGGGTCTCATGGTTTTCACTAAGGCTGCAGACCGTCTTCACTTCAACACATCCGGCCAGTTTACGTTGGCTTTTTGGATGTACCCCGGTATATCCGTTTCCCATCTTTTTTTGACCGCAACGCTATAGTTGAGATAGAGCTTACCGGCTACAATCCGCCAGGCGTTTTCGGGATCGACACTGGCCGTGTATCCCTGTGAAACGGCCCAGGCACAATACCCGCCGTAGCGGGGGGCATATCGTTCCGGGTCGGCCTTGAAGAGGTCCCGATGGGTTGCATTGGCAAAGCGCCACCTGGCACCCTTCCAAACGAATTCAAAATTACTTGACCCCTCAAGGGGTCGCCCTTTTTCGTGATAGGCAACCGGATCGTAGCCCCGAATGGCAAGTCCCGCCTGGTCTGTATAGACTTCATTTTTTGCCTGGACCGTCGCGGGGACCACCAGGCCGATAAGCATAACTGTGGCGGTTACCAAGATAACTGTGTGTGCTTTGCTGTCCATTTTGCTTACCTCATCGTCTAATGGCCATGAGACCACTGAATATGCTCTTAATGGTCGGCGTCAAGCGCCCGCGGTTGTAGGCATCTCCACATTGGCGAATCGCTTCGGCCGCAGTGGGGTAAGGATGAATCACATTGGCCAGTTTGCCCAGTCCCATGCCGGCCTGCATGGTCACGGTGATCTCGCTGATCATATCGCCGGCATGGCTGCCGACGATGGTGGCCCCCAGGATCTGGTCACTGCCCTGCTTGACATGGATCTTAACAAAACCGGCGGTCTCACCGTCGACAATGGCCCGGTCCACTTCGTCGAAGGACCGGCTGACGGTTGTATAGGCGATCTCTTTTTCTTCCAGATCGTTTTCATATAGCCCCACATGGGCCACCTCGGGATCCGTGTAGGTAGCCCACGGAATGAGAAGATCGGAAAACTTGTCGCGTCCGAAAAATAGGGCGTTGCGGATCACCAGGCGGGCGCCGAAGTCGGCCATATGGGTGAACTGGTATTTGCTGGCCACATCGCCTACGGCGAATACATTGGGATTGCTGGTTTGCATTTTCGCATTGACCGCGATGCCCATGCGGGCATCATAATCTATTCCGGCCGTGTCGAGCCCCAGGCCGGCAACTGTCGGCTTACGACCCGCGGCAACCAGAAGGGCGTCGAATTCCATACGGCGTTCGGTACCCTCTGCGTCCAGCACCATGGTCACGGCCCGGCTTCCGTTCACCTCCCGGCGTTCCACCCGATTGTAGCGTGCGTGGTGGACAAATTGGACACCGTCTGCTTGAAGGGCTTCACCGACAAGCTTGGCCGCCTCGGGGTCCTCCTTGGGCAGGATCTTGGCGCTGCGCGAAAACACCGTCACCTGTGACCCAAAACGTTGAAACGCCTGAGCCAGCTCCAGCCCGATGGGGCCGGCGCCAATGACCGCCAGGCGTTTGGGCAGTTCGGCCATATTGAAGATACTGGCATTGGTGAGATAGGGGGCCGCTTGCAGACCGGGAATCGACGGGATGGCCGCCGTACCACCGGTCGCCACGACCGCCTTTTTAAAGTTGAGGGTTTTCCCGTTCACCTCGATCTGGTTCTTGCCGATGAAGCGTCCCTTGCCGATAAAGACATCAACACCCAACTTGTGGGCAAAACGTTCGGCTGAATCTACCGGAGCAATCTGCGCCCGCAAACGGCGCATCCGCTCCATTACGAAGGGAAAATCCACCGAGACCTCGCCTTCGATGCGTACCCCGAATCTGTCTGCCCGGCGAACAGCGGCAGCCGCTTTGGCACAGCGCAGCAGGGCCTTGGAGGGCACACAGCCCACGGTCAGGCAATCACCGCCCATAAGATGTGCTTCGATGAGAGCCACCCGGGCACCCACACCGGCCGCGCCGGCCGAAGACACCAGGCCACCGGCCCCGGCACCGATGACAACCAGGTTATAGACCTTCTTGGGGGTCGGATCGATCCACGCCTTGGGGTGCAGGTGATCTAAAAAGCGGATGTTGTGTTCATCCAGCGGCGAGACGCCACAGGCTTCCAGATCTTCCTGGGCAAAGTCGGCCAGTTGGGGGTCGCGTTCGGGTACGGCGGGCTGGAGCGATAGTTGCGATTCGTCCCGCTGGGTAAGCGGTGCGATGAAATCCGCCCAGCGCACCATGGTTCCATCGGGCCGGCGGGCCACCTGGCCGTGGTCTTCGTCCTCAGCGAAGCGGTAGAAGAGGTATTTGTTCTCGAAGGAGTGGGCCTGATGGACGTGGTGAAAAACCCCTGCGTCGAGAAGCAGATTGCCGATCCGGATCGCATCGGCGGCGTTACTGGCGATACCCTCTTCAACCAGGGCCGCAACGGCCTCCTCTCCGACAAAACAGGTTTCGTATTTTTTGGGTGGAATCCCGTAGGTGCGATCCTGGATGTCGAATAGTTCTTTTATCCGCCGGGTGAGATCCTCGCGACGCTCTCCGTTAAAACGGGCCCTCATTTCTTCGTGGTTATCCGCTGTCATGACTATCTCCGTTTATCGCTGCCAATTCATAGGCCCGCTGGGCCGCTCCGAAAAGCGCTGCTCTATCTTCGCAAATGACTTGGACGGGAATGGCCTGCATGAAGTCGCTGAAACGCCCCTTTGATATGAATCCCTCCATGAAGGCAGCCGTCCGCAGGGCCGGTAAAATCTTGGGCGGGATGCCGCCTCCCAAAAAGACACCCCCGGTAGCCATGCCGGTGAGCGCCAGGTTGCCCGCCACCGCACCGAAGATGCGGCAAAAAAACTGCAGCGCCTCCCGGCAAAGCGCATCATCATCAGCGAGCGCATAGCGCGTGATGACCGCGGCCGGGTCCTGAGTAACCATGGCCTGCCGAACCGCCGGTATCGGTTCGCGCGTATCTCTGGCCCGCAGCCATTCGAAGATATTGACCAGTCCCTGGCCGGAGAGGACGCGCTCTACGCTGACATGCCCAAACCGCTGATGGCAAAAGCGCCAAAGATCGGCTTCGGCTTCATCGTTCGGGGCGAAGTCGGCATGCCCACCCTCGGACGCCACCGGTTGGTAGCGGCCGCGCTCAGCGATCATCAGCGCCAGGCCCAGGCCGGTTCCCGGCGCGATTACGGCCAGGTTGCCACCAAGTTTGGGATCACCCTGATTCAGGCTGGTCAGTACAGATGGATTCAAGCGTGGGGCGGCGATGGCAGTCGCCACCAGATCGTTGACGAGCTGAACATGCTGCCAGCCGAACGCCCGGCGTAAGCTCGCTTCGGATACGGACCAATCAAGATTCGGTAGGTTGGCGGCACCGGCGACTACCGAACCGGCGACACCGAAACAGGCCGCCGATACCGAAACAGCTTGCTGCGCCAGCAAATGGGCAATCATCTCTCCCAATCCACTCGCCTCCCGGCTGGAATAGGTGGCGCTATCAATTTTATTGAGACCGCCGTCTTGCGGTTGGAAGAGCCCCAGGTTGGTCTTGGTTCCGCCGATATCGCCGGCAAGAATTACGATGTCTCTTTCGGGAACCTGTTTGGGTTCTTTCGGCATGGTTTCGTCTCCTGATCGGCAGCGACACTAATAGCTTTACCCTTCTTCGGGCAGCGGTGTTAATCGGTACGCCAGCACTCTCCAGGGTAAGGCTATTCATCACGACCATGATTTATTCATTGGGGGCGGCACTGCGTCCATCCACCTATGGCGATTATTCTGCCTTTTCTATTTCGGTTTCCTATTAGTCCATCCTCCCGACTGCTGGATAAGCTTGGCTACCAGACCCGTCCAGCCGGTCTGATGGGAGGCGCCCAGCCCGGCCCCGTTGTCTCCATGAAAGTACTCGTGAAACAAAAGGTGGTCTCGCCAGTGCGGCTTATCCTGAAAAACACGCACCCCGCCGTAAATAGGACGCTCGCCGTCGCCGTTGCGCAGGAATAATTTAATCAGGCGCCGGGATAGTTCCGCGGCCACTTCACCCAGGTTCAACATGCGACCCGATCCGGTAGGACATTCTACTTTAAGCGTATCCCCGTAATAGTGATTGAATTTCTGCAAGGATTCGATCAATAGGTAGTTGATTGGAAACCAGATTGGCCCGCGCCAGTTGGAGTTGCCGCCAAACAGCCCGCTTTCGGACTCGGCCGGCTGATAGTTGATGGTGTGCGTCTGTCCGTCCGCGTAGAAACTGTAAGGATTTTCCTTGTGAAATTTGGATACCGAGCGGATGCCGTAGGGGGATAAAAATTCATTTTCATCCAGCATGGGCTGCAAGGTTTTGATCAAGCGCTCGCGATTGACAATTGACAGCAACCGCCGGGAATGTTCTCCCGGCGCTTTCACGCAGGCCAGATTGCCGCTATCCCGCAGGTAGACCCGATTCTCAAAAAACCAGTTCAAGCGCCGCTGGAAGGCGGGTAGGCTTGCAACCAGATCATGTTCCAGGGTTTCAACCGCCAGCAGCGGCATCAGGCCGACCAGCGACCGGACTTTCAGAGGCACGACGCTGCCGTCCGGCAGATGCAAGACGTCATAGAAAAAACTGTCATCTTCGTTCCACAGGCTATTGCCGCCACGGCATGCATCGGTCATGGCGCGGGCGATGCGCAGAAAGTGCTCAAAGAATTTACTCGCGGTGTCCTGGTAAATCGGGTTTTTTTTGGACAGCTCCAGGGCAATTTTCAACATGATCAGGCAATAGAAACCCATCCAGGAAGTTCCGTCAGACTGATCGATATGGCCGCCGGTGGGCAGCGGCGCGCTGCGGTCAAACACACTGATGTTGTCCAGGCCCAGAAACCCACCCTGGAACACGTTGTTACCCTCGGTATCCTTTTTGTTGACCCACCAGGTAAAATTCAAGAGCAGTTTGTGAAATATGCCTTCCAGGAATGCCCGGTCGGCCGTCCCTTGCTGCTTGGCATCGATTTTATAGACGCGCCAGGCCGCCCAGGCATGCACCGGCGGGTTGACGTCCCCAAATTTCCATTCATAGGCCGGCAGGGCGCCATTCGGGTGCATGTACCATTCACGGGCCATCAGTTCGAGTTGTCGTTTGGCGAAGTCCGCATCCACAATGGCCAGGGGCAGGCAGTGAAAAGCCAGGTCCCAGGCGGCATACCACGGATACTCCCACTTGTCGGGCATGGAGATGATGTCAAAGTTGTTCAGATGCTCCCATTCGCTGTTGCGCCCGTGTCGGCGTTTCTGGGGAACCGGCGGCATGCCGGGGTCGCCCTGGAGCCACTGCTCAATATTGTAGTAAAAAAATTGTTTCGTCCACAGCATGCCGGCCAGGGCCTGGCGCTGGACGCGCTGTTCATCTTCACTCAGGCCCGGCTTCTGGATGGCTTTATAGAATTCATCCGCCTCGCCTTGGCGTTGGGCAAAAATCGCATCGAAGTCGGCAAAGGGCGCATCTATTTGGGTATTGGCCAGCCGCAATCGAATAATCCGCGACTTGCCCGGGTCGATATCACTATCAAAAAGCGCCGCGACCTTGGTGCCTTCTTTAGCCGGGTTGACGGACTCTTGCTCCCCGTTCACCAGGTAGCGATGAAAGGCATCTTTGACAAAAGAATTATCGTCGTGGGATTTGTCAAAGCGCGCGAAATTGGTTTCGTTGTTGGTAAAAAGCAGGTCATCGGCGTTATCAGTATAGAGATAATAGTTGCCGGCTGTGGGATGTTTAATGGCCACCAGGTCATGGTTGGCGGGGTCCGGAATCTCTTTCAGATGCGGTTTGTGGGCAACATCGTTCATCGGGCCTTTATCGTAGCCCCAGGACCAGGTGTTGCGAAACCAGAGGCTGGGCAGCGCCACACACCGGGCCATCTCCGGCCCCTGGTTGACCAAGGTAATTTTTCCCAGGATGTCGTCCTGGTCTGCCTTGGCGTATTCAATCAGGACATCAAAATAGCGATTGCCTTCGAAAACGTCCGTATCCAGCAACTCAAACTCGTAATCAGAAAATCCCCGACGCTGGTTCTCAGACACGAGATCGGCATAGGGGTACTCAGCCTGGGGGTATTTATACAACATCTTCATGTAGCTGTGAGTAGGTGTACTATCCAAATAGAAATAGTATTCCTTAACATCCTCGCCATGGTTGCCTTCGGAACCGCTCAGGCCGAACAGGCGCTCTTTCAGGATCGGATCCTTTCCGTTCCAGAGCGCCAGGGCGAAACAGATATACTGATAACGGTCCGACAGTCCCCCGATACCGTCCTCGCCCCAGCGGTAGGCCCGACTGCGGGCGTGGTCGTGGGGAAAATAGTCCCAGGCACTGCCGTCGGCACTATAGTCTTCGCGCACGGTTCCCCAGGCGCGGTCACTCAGGTAAGGTCCCCATTTTTTCCAGTTGGCTTTTCGCCGGCGATGGTCTTGAAGCCGTCTGTGTTCACTGCTGGTGTTCATCGCCTGTCTCCCTTGCCGTTGGTCGCCTCGCTAACGCCTGCTGCCAGAGGACGCTGGCTGGCGTGAACAAATCGAGGCTCGGCCGCGGGTGTTCAAATGTTGTAGGTTGTTGATGCGGTGGTACCCCCACGGCCGGTCCAATTGGTATGGAAAAACATGCCCCTGGGCTGGTCGATCCGTTCATATGTATGGGCCCCGAAATAATCGCGCTGCGCCTGCAACAGGTTGGCCGGAAGTCGTTGTGAACGATAGCCGTCATAGTAGGCCAGGGCCGAACTGATCGCCGGCAGAGGAATGCCCAGTTGCACCGCCGTGGCAACCACCCGCCGCCAGCTGTCCTGGGCATTTGCCAGGGCCTGACTGAAAAACGGATCCAGGAGCAAATTGGGCAGTCCCGGGTCGGTGTCGAAAGCCGCCTTGATGTTGTCGAGAAACGCCGAGCGAATGATACAGCCCCCCCGCCACATCTGGGCGATCCCGCCGTAGTTGAGGTTCCAGCCCTGCTCGGCTGTCACAGCCCGCATGACCTGATACCCCTGGGCATAGGACACGATCTTTGAGGCATACAACGCCTGTTCCAAAGCTGCTACCAGCTCATCACGATCGCCGGTAAAGGAGATTTGCGGGCCCTTCAGTACTTGGGCGGCGGCCACGCGTTCATCCTTGAGGGCCGACAGGCAGCGGGCAAAGACTGCTTCTCCGATGAGGGTCAAAGGCTGGCAGGCGCCGATGGCATACCCAACCGTCAACTTGCCGGTGCCTTTCTGGCCCGCCGTGTCAAGGATCTGATCCAGCACGGCGTCATTATTCTCATCCCGGAAGGCAAGGGTGTCGCGGGCGATCTCAATCAGGTAGGAATCGAGCGGACCTTGATTCCAGGCAGCGAAAACAGCCGCCATTTCGTCATTGGTAAGCCCCAAACCCACTTCCATCAATTGATAGGTCTCGCCGATGAGTTGCATGTCGCCGTACTCGATGCCATTGTGCACCATTTTTACAAAATGGCCCGCACCGCGCTCGCCGACCCAGTCGCAACAGGGCTCCCCATTCTCCGTATATGCACAGATCTTCTGGAAAATCGGCCGGATGGACTCCCAGGCCGCAACTGACCCCCCCGGCATGATGGATGGCCCCAATAGGGCGCCCTCTTCACCGCCGGATATGCCGGTCCCGATGTAGAGCAGTCCCTCGCGCTCTGCGGCTTCCACACGCCGATTGGTGTCGAAGTAATTCGAATTGCCACCATCGATGATGATATCCCCCGGCTCGAGATAAGGCACCACCGCATCAACGAAGGCATCCACGGCCGCACCGGCCTTGATCATGCACATGACCTTGCGCGGCCGCTTCAAATGACCGACGAGCTCAGCAACCGTGTAACTGCCCATAATGTTTTTCCCGGTGGCACGACCATTAAGAAAATCATCTACTTTGCTGGTGGTACGGTTGAAGCAGGCCACGGTAAAGCCTTTGCTCTCGATATTCAAAATCAGGTTCTCACCCATGACGGCCAGCCCAACAAGGCCAATATCAGCTTGCTTGTTCATGGTGTTTCCTTTCGTTTCCCAGTCGCCAGGGAATCCGGGCGCTTTTTATGTTTTAATCACAGGGCAGCCCGCAACAGCCCATCCGCCAGGCATGATCATCCTTGGCCAATAAGTCATCAGCCGCCTCCGGCCCCCAACTGCCCCGGGGATAGACGTGCAACGGTGAGGCTTCGGGATCAGTGGGCCAGCCGGACATAATCGGATCGACCAATCGCCAGGATGTCTCAATACCGTCATTGCGGGCAAACAGGGCGGCATCGCCTTTCAGGGCATCCAGGAGGAGCCGTTCATACGCGTCCGGCAGTACGATGTCTGGAAAGGCATCGTGATAGGAATGGCTCATGTTGGCCGAGCGGGATTCGGCCACCGTATCCGGCACCTTGGTCTCGAAACGCAGCTGGAGGCCTTCGTCCGGCTGGATGCAGATGGAGAGAAAGTTGGGCGTAAAGCACGCTTGGCGGCCCAGCTGGAAGATCACATCCGGCGGCGGCTGAAACTCGACAATGATGGTACTGCCCTTGGCGGGCATGGCCTTGCCGGAACGCAGGTAGAAGGGAACCCCTTGCCAGCGCCAATTGTCGATAAATAGTCGCAGGGCGGCATACGTGGCCGTCTGCGAGTCTGCCGCCACGCCGCTGCTCTCGCGATAGCCGGCGTGCTGACCGCGTACGCTGTCCTCCAGGGAGATAGGGCGTACCGTCCCAAGCACCTTGACCTTTTCGTTGCGGATGGCATCGGCGTCCAGGGACGCCGGTGGTTCCATGGTCACCAGGGCCAGCAGCTGCATCAAATGATTCTGGAACATGTCACGCAGCACCCCGGCCTTGTCGTAATAGCCGCCGCGACGGCCTACATCCACGCTCTCGGCAACGGTGATCTGGACATTGGCCACGTAGCGCCGATTCCAGACCGGCTCGAAAAAAGTATTGGCAAAGCGCAGGAAAAGAATATTTTGGGCAGTCTCTTTGCCAAGATAGTGGTCGATACGGAAGACCTGGTGCTCGGCAAACGCTGCATGCACCCGCTGGTTCAAAGTCATGGCCGAATCAAGGTTCCGACCGAAGGGCTTTTCGATGATAATCCGGCGCTGACCGGACGCTTCACCGGCCATCCCGGCTGCGCCCAGGTGGTCACAGACGGGCCCGTAAAAGTCAGGCGCCGTCGCCAGGTAGTAAAGGCGGTCGGCCGCGCCATTCTCCATCTCGCGCAAGTGCGCATCGAGCTCGGTGTAATCCGCGGGCGCATCCAGGTTCCCTTTGAGGTAGCTGATGCGCTGGGCAAAATCGCGCCAGAGGTCGGCATCGGATCCTGCACCGAATTGCGCAACGCCGCCGGCCAAGTGATCCCTGAAGGTGTCGTCACTCCAATCCCGACGGGCAAAGCCAACGATACGCACACCATTATCGAGCCGGCGTTTCCGGAAGTTGTTGTATAGGGCCGGTATGAGCTTGCGGCGTGTCAGGTCTCCGGAAGCGCCGAAGATCACGATTGTGCAGGCTTTATCTGAATTCATGTTTCTTGTCCTTGCGGCTAGTTCAATTAGGGTTGAATAGGGCTGGTGTAATTTAGAGATTATCTCAATAGCGAAGATCCTCTTCCGGGGCTTTTATAAAGGAACGAAGCTTCTTCGTGAGAATCGAAGACAGGCCCCCTAAAGCAAATCAGATGAACATCTGTCGCAGAAACAGGCAACGCCTTACACAAAAAACCGGGATAGGTAGAAGTTCCTTGCGCAGGTAGGTACCGGCAGCGCCGGACCATGCGTATTTGCGGCCACACCATAAAGCCGTGTTTGCCGCCAAATGAGATCCGGCCCGGCTGAGAGCCTCATATTACGGGACCCAACCGGCTTCGCATGTATAAGCGGACTATGTGTCCGAAGCTGAACTGGTTATTGAACGGGCTGAACACCTGCAGCCGCAGCACGGTCAATAAACCACCGCATGTTCCCATTGGAGGGTTTCACCCACCCGGCGGGCAGGGTCTTCGAATCCGGCGATGGATGTAGGATCTGCGCAACGATGTCTGCTTTGCCCGGCCCGGTGGCCACCCAGGCGATATTGCGCGCCTGGTTGATCACCGGCAGGGTCAGGGCAATTCGGTTCGGTGGTGGTTTAGGGGCGTTCGTAACAGGCGCGACCCAAGCCCGCGTTTCGCGTAAAACCGGATGGCCTGGAAACAAAGAAGCCGTGTGGCCGTCGGGGCCGATGCCGAGCAGGATGAGATCGAAGCGTGGGTACTGGTCGAAACCCGGATTGAGTACCGCTTCAAGGGCGGTCTCATAATTTTGAGCTGTCTTGTCTAAAGGTTGCGCTGTATCCATGGCATGGACCTGGTTTTCGGGAATGGGAACGCGGCCTAAAAAGCGTTTCATTGCCTCGCCATAGTTGGATTCATTGCTGCTTTGCGGTACCCACCGTTCATCAGCCCAAAAGAGATGCCACCGCGACCAATCGACATCGCCGTTCGTAAGCGCTTGGTCGAGTGCGCGGGCCATGATGTCGATAAGTGAGCCACCCGATAGTGCCATGCAAAATTGCGCCCGTGAATTTACGGAAAGCGCCGCCAATTGAGTTATATAGGCCGTTAAGCCACCCGATAGTGCCCGGTGGTCGTCGTATACACTCAGTTGTGTTAATCTACTCACCTGACCCCCTCGACCGCAATACTCGGTCTAAAGCTACCCGGGGACGCCCCTTCAACCAATACCAGGTTGGCGAATTGGTAATCAGCTTTCAGAGCGTACTATTTATGAACACGTTATAATTGAGATTTAGGTCAAAATAACGATTGTCAAGCATCCCTTTTAAAAAGGGGCGGGTTACCTGTTGGAAGCCTACCAGTTTGCCTGCCAATTAAATATGGTACCGAGCTACTTGGCAACCCAACTGCCAAGCTGGTTGGGGCGGTGGTTTTAACCTGCAATTTCCTTTAAAGCAGGTTTCCCAAGGTTTCGCCTGATAAACCTTAAAAGTTGCCAGATTGCGTGCGTTATGTATTCATTTTCTTGATTCAATTCCAAATGATATTATGATTGGTATGTATTTCTGACATTGACCGAATATGAAACCAACAACCCCCGAGAGTGCCGTGGCATCGATGCTACAAGAACCCGACCCCGGGCAATCCTTCCATTGTTACCGGGGTGACACGTTTACCTTTACGATCAAGGTTCCCTCAGACCGAACCGGATCGGCTTTCTTGCGCACCAATGTCGGCCATGCCGCGACAACGCGGCAGGAAATCATGGACGCCGTTTTATTCCAGCGCCCGCCCCTGAACCGTGACTGGTATGATATCCCCATGCGACCAACGGAATTGGGCACTTATGAAATCCGAATCCCCCTTTTAGAAACCGGCCATTTCGAAGCAAAGTGCTTTTTTCTGCCGGAGCACTCATCACACCCGCAATGGCCCCCGGGGGGCAACGTCGTTTTAAACGTATCGCCGGCCGATACATGCAGCGCCAACATCATTTATAACGCCTTTGTGCGCCAATTCGGCCCCGGCAAGGAACACGGCCTGCCGTTGACCGACGATCAGCGATATAAAATCGACGAACTGGACCAGTCCGGTTATGCGGTCATCCCACCGTCCGGGACCTTTCGCGATCTGATCGCGGAACTCGATTTTATCGTTTACCACCTGGGATGCCGCTACCTCCAGTTGTTGCCGATCCACCCGACCCCTACCACATATGCCCGCATGGGGCGCTTCGGGAGCCCCTATGCCGCTCTGGGATTTACCGCCATCGATCCGGCCCAGGCCGAATTTGACCCGACCGCCACACCGCTGGAACAGTTCCAGGAATTGGTGGATGCCGTCCACCAGCGTTCGGCCCGCATCATCCTGGACCTGGCCATCAATCACACCGGCTGGGCCGCCCGGATGCATGAAACCCACCCGGAATGGCTGGCCCGGGATGAGGACGGCCGTATCGAAAATCCCGGCGCCTGGGGCATCGTCTGGGAAGACCTCACCCGACTGGATTACCGCCATCAGGGCCTGTGGCAGACCATGGCGGAAATTTTCTTAATTTGGTGCCGCCGGGGAGTCGACGGATTTCGCTGTGATGCCGGCTACATGATCCCCCTGCCGGCCTGGCGGTTCATCATCGCCACGGTCCGGCAGCAGTTCCCCGAGACCATCTTTTTCCTGGAAGGTTTGGGCAGTAAGGTTTCAGTGACCCGGGAACTGCTCGATACCGGCGGATTCGACTGGGTCTATTCGGAGCTGTTTCAGAACTACGACCGGTCGGCCATTGAGCATTACCTGCCAGCGGTCCAGGATATATCGGCCCGGCTGGGCGGGGCCATCCACTTCGCGGAAACCCACGACAACGACCGCCTGGCCGCAACATCTCCGGGCTGGGCGAGGCTGCGAACGGCTTTGGCAGCCTTTGGCAGCCATACCGGCGGGTTTGGCTTCGCCAACGGGGTCGAATGGCTGGCTACCGCCAAGATCAACGTACATGACAGCCCGCCGCTGAACTGGGGCCAGAGCCCCAACCTGGTGGACTGGATCCGGCGATTGAATTTTCTGCTCAGAGATCATCCCTGCTTCGACAAATCCAGCGAATTGCATATCTTACCGGCCGATCCGGGCAACTACCTGGTGCTGCAGCGCCGACACCCCGGTACGGACCAGAAACTATTGGTTCTCATCAATCTCGATCCGGAGCACCCCGTAGAAGCACAATGGTCTGTTCCGGCAGATCTTGTTGCGTCCGGTTCTCTGCATGATCTTATGACTGGCCAGAGGGTGACCCTGGAAAATCGAAAAAACAGGTATCACCACCGACTGGCGCCTGCGGAAGTCCTCTGCCTGACGCCCGATCCGGGGGCCGTCGAACAACTGGCGCAAACCCTGACCAACCCGGCCGGGTTACCAGCCAAAAACCGTTTGCAGCGAGCAAAGGCAGTAGCCCTTAGCGTGTTGCAGCAGGCCCGGGATACCCTGGATCTGGGTTCTACCGATTCCACCGGCGCTGCGCGGGAGCTGCTTGGCGACCCCGTCGGCTTTTGCGACCGGCATTTGTCCCCGGAAGGTGCGGCCCAGGTTATCGCCTGGCGATATCCGCAGGATTTGCATCGGATCGTTATGGTACCGCCGCATCATTTCCTGTTGTTACGCTCACCGCATGCCTTTCGTGCCCGCCTTGAGTGGGACGGCAACGTGCAGGCTGTGCACGACAGCCTGCCGACAGACACCGGAGAACAGTTTGCCCTCTTTTTACCGCTGCCCGACCCGGAGGCAGACCGTGATTTACAATTGATGCTCTGGAGCCATACGCCGGAAGGCAACCGCCGTGAACAGGCGACAATACGGTTGCTGCCGCCGCCGCAGAATGTAGGGACGGAACCCGTACTTGAATTCGGCCGCGAGAGGTTTCTGGAACAAGCGCTAACCTTCCTGGGCACCAACGGCTGCGGCGGGATGCTGCGTGCCCACGGGCGCTGGGCAACCTTGAACAGCCGCTATGATGCGCTCCTGGCCGCCAATCTAAGTGCCGACCATCCCGAAGACCGCCTGGTGATTTTGGCACGCTGCCGGGCCTGGGTGGTTTACCAGGGCTACTCTCGCGAACTGGCCAGCGACTGTCAGGAGGCCTTTGTCGTGTCGCCGGCTCGTTTCGGCGAATGGCGCTTTGAAGTCCCCACCGGTCAGGGCCAGTATATTCGGCTGGATGTCCGGGCAAGCATGCGCCCCGGAGAAAACGGGATCGATCTCTCCTTCCGGCGACACTCAGCTGCGAAAACGAAGGCCCAGATGCCGGATGACGAACCGGTGCGGCTCATCGTGCGCCCGGACCTGGAATACCGGCGCTTTCACGATACCACCAAGGCCTTCACCGGGCCGGAGCATACCTGGCCGGATGCAGTCACCCCGGCGCCGGACGGGTTTGTATTTCAGCCGCCGGGCGGCACAGCGGTCAGTGTGCAGATGGTCGGAGCGGGCTACACCATGGAACCCGAGTGGCAATACATGGTGTATCACGAGATAGAGGACCAGCGCGGACTTGATCCACACTCGGACCTGTTCAGCCCGGGGTATTTATCGCTTTATTTGGCCGGCGGTGAATCCACCTGCTTGACGGTGGCCGTAGGGGTGGAATCGACACCGGAATTCCCGGCTGAGGCAGGCATAGAGAAACATTCCGTGGAATCCATGCTCGCAGATTCGCTACGCCAGTTTGTCGTAAAACGCGGCAGCGGCAAAACCGTGATAGCCGGGTATCCCTGGTTTCTGGACTGGGGTCGCGATACCCTGATCGTCGCCCGGGGATTGATCGCCGCCGGGGAGATCCAGGATGTCTTGGAAATCCTGTGCGCGTTTGCCAACCTGGAGGAAGACGGAACCCTGCCCAACATGATTCGCGGCGCGGACAGCAGCAATCGCAATACATCCGACGCGGCCCTGTGGCTTTTTACGGTCTGCCGGGACTTGTATATGCAAACCACCGACCGGACCTTTCTCGATACCCGCTGCGGACAGCGTAGCCTGCGCCGGGTACTGATCGATATTGCCGCGGCCCTGGAACGCGGTACCCCCAACGGAATCCGGACGGACCCGGCGTCCGGGCTGCTCTTCAGCCCGACCCATTTCACCTGGATGGACACCAACCACCCGCCGGGAACGCCCCGCGAAGGTTTCCCTATCGAAATCCAGGCCCTCTGGCAGGCCGCCCTGGAATTTCTGTCAGACATCGATCCGGGCCACAGCGCCGATTGGCATGCCCGGGCCGAAAAGGTGCGCGCCGCCGTGGAACGTTGGTTTTATCTTCCGGAGAAAGGCTACCTGTCCGATTGTCTGCACGCCCGGCCGGGAACACCGGCCGCTGCAGCGGAAGCCGACGATGCCCTGCGCCCGAACCAGTTGCTGGCTGTCACTCTGGGCACTCTGACGGGCACGCAACTACGCCGCAAGGTTGTCACTGCCTGTCGGGAACTATTGATCCCGGGCGGTTTGCGCAGCCTGGCCGACCGGCCGGTCCAGCGACCACTTGTCATCGAGAAAGACGGCCGCCGTCTCGGCGACCCCCGGTACCCCTATCGCGGACAGTACGCCGGTGATGAAGACACGTCCCGCAAACCGGCCTACCACAATGGAACCGCCTGGGGCTGGCAGCTGCCCCTGTTTTGCGAAGCCCTGGCTCTGGCATATCCTCAAACCGGCCGGGAAGCAGCGCGCGCCTATCTGGCCCACAGCCTGCGGATGCTGCAAGCCGGATGCGTGGAGCATTTACCGGAAATTCTGGACGGCGACGCCCCCCACACTGCCCGTGGCTGTGATGCCCAGGCCTGGAGTGTCAGTGAACTTTTACGTGTCTGGTGCAAGTTGTCCGGGTGAATTGTTGCCCCGATTGTTTATGCAACCGCCCGGGCGATACAATATTTGGCAATAAAACTTGCATTCGGAATAAAAAGAATCATACTAGACTTTGTTTTCCTGAATTGTGTGCACAACCCGATTTGAAAATATCGGCGGATTTCCAACCGACCCAGCTTCCCGATCCGGCTACTGAGGACAATCATGAAAAACCTGCAAACCTACCAAGCCTATCCCAGCCTTCCGGAATCCCTGAAATTCCTGGAGACGCTGTCGCGCAACTACTGGTGGTCCTGGTCATACGATGCTGTCGATCTGTTTAAACGTATCGACAGGAGCCTGTGGAAAGAGGCCCAGGGCAACCCGATCATATTTGGTACCCTTGTTTCCCAGCGGCGCCTGAATCATCTGAGCAACGATACGAGTTTTCTCGCGCATCTTGACCGGGTGCGCGCAGATTTCAAGAAAAAGGTCCTGACCGCCAAGGCGCCGGCTGATCCGGCTTTTGGAAACGACGAGGTTATTGCCTATCTTTCCATGGAGTTCGGCATCCACGAAAGCCTGCCTATATATGCAGGCGGATTGGGCATCCTGGCCGGGGACCACCTTAAAGCAGCTTCCGCCATGGATCTTCCGCTGGTGGGCATCGGCCTGTTGTACCGCCAGGGGTATTTTCACCAATACCTGGATCCCAATGGCTGGCAGCAGGAAGAGTATCCCGACACGGATATCTTTTCACTGCCTTTGGTACGCGCCACCGATCCCGACGGCCGGGAAGTGGTCATCGAGGTAACCGGTCCGGACGGCCCCATGCAGGCGACCGTCTGGAAGGTCCGGGTCGGGCGTATCTCCCTATTACTGCTGGACACTTACCTGGATAGTAATCCAAAATCGATCCAGGCTATCACCGACCGGCTCTATGCCGGCGGTTCACGTGTTCGCCTGGCACAGGAGGCGCTGCTGGGTATCGGCGGCATAAAGGCCCTCGAAGCCATGGGCCTGAAGGTGAAAGTGAGCCACATGAACGAGGGGCACGCCGCCTTTTCCGGACTGGAGCGGCTGGCCCAGACCATGTCCCGACACCAGGTGGACTTGAAAACTGCACACGAGATTGTGGCCCGCAGTACCGTCTTCACCACCCACACACCGGTGGCCGCCGGGCATGATGAATTTACGCCCGACATGGTCAAGCCGGTTCTGCAGGCCTTCACCGACCGCCTGGGGGTAACCGTCGATAAGATCCTCTCGTGGGGGCAACCGGCCGGGGCCCCGGAAACCAGCCCCATGTCGATGTTCATCTTCGGACTGCGCATGGCCCAGTACTGCAACGGGGTCAGCGAACTGCACGGCAAGGTGGCCCGCAAAATGTGGTCGTATGTCTGGCCGGATCGGCCCAAGGATGAAATCCCCATCTCCCATATCACCAACGGCGTCCATGTACCCACCTGGATGTCACCGGAAGTGGCCGCGGTCTGCGAGCGCTACATTGGCCCCGAGTGGTATCTGTCTTCGCTCAAACCGGAGAACCTCAAGAAAATAGACGACGTGTACGACGAAGAATTGTGGCGGGCGCACGACATGAGCCGGGCCCGCCTCCTGCGAGCCTGCCGTGATCGTATGGTCCGCCAGTATTCCCGCCGCAATGCGCCGGCCTCTCTTATGGAGGATGCCGAAAGGGTGTTGGACCAGGACACGCTGACCATTGGTTTTGCCAGGCGCTTTGCCACCTACAAGCGTGCCGGTCTGCTATTGCTCGAACCGGAGCGCCTCGAAGCCCTGCTGACGAACGAAAAAAGGCCGGTCCAGTTCATCTTCGCCGGCAAGGCCCACCCCCAGGATGATCAGGGCAAACAATTGATTCGACAGCTGGTCGAGTTCTGCCGTCGGGACCGTATTCGACGGCGGGTGGTCTTCCTGGAAGATTACGACATGCAAACCGGCCGCTATCTGGTGCAAGGTTGCGACGTTTGGCTGAACACCCCGCGGCGGCCTTACGAAGCCTGCGGCACCTCCGGGATGAAGGCGGCCTTGAACGGCGTCCTCAACCTGAGTATCCTGGATGGCTGGTGGGCCGAAGGCTACACGGAAGGGGTCGGCTGGGCAATTGGACAGGGCAATGAAAGCGGCGACCCGGCCTATCTGGACGCTGTCGAATCCCAGGCTCTGTTCAACCTGTTGGAAAACGATGTGATCCCGAAATTTTACTACCGTAAAAACGGCGACCACCCGGCTGAATGGGTGGCGATGATGAAAGCCTCGATGAAGCTGGCTATTAGTCGATTCTGCAGTCTGCGCATGGTGGGGGAATATGATGATCGGTTTTATATCCCGGCGGCGCTGGCCATGACGGGCATGCTGGAGAATGATGCCCGGCAGGCCCGGGAACTGGCCGAGAATCACGAACGCCTGCGACAGCACTGGCCGAAACTAAAAGTTGAGAAGCCGGTACGGGAACTGTCGGGGCCCTTTCGGGTAGGTGATGCGTTCGAGGTCTCCACCGTGGCCTACCTGGGTGATCTGCGGCCGGAAGAGGTGTCCGTGGAGCTCTATTTTGGTAGCAGCGCAACCCTCGACGCGGTGACCCGCAGCCAGGCCCTACCCATGACCCTGTCCGAAGAACGCGGGGAGGGTAATTTTGTATACCGGTGCACCGTCCAGTGCCAGGATTCGGGGCGCTATGCTTTTACCAGCCGGATTTTACCGGCCGGAGACGACTGGATCCGGACCACGCCGGGCCTGGTGATCTGGGCCTGATTGTATGATGCCGGCTGCATTATGGATGCACCTCTTCTTTCAGCAGCGCGATGACGCTGCCTGTCGCCAGGGAGACACGGGATGATAAAATCAAAAAATCCCCGGGTTCTGGTCGTCACCCCGGAGGTGACGTATCTGCCTGACAATATGGGCAACATGGCCAACTACCTGTCTGCCAAGGCCGGTGGTTTGGCCGATGTGTCCGCCGCCTTAATCAAGGCGTTGTTCGAGCATAGCGCCGATGTACATGTGGCCCTGCCGGACTACCGGGCGATGTTCAATGCCCAGCGCAAACCTGTGTTGGGTGCCACACTCGATCTCATCCAGGCCACAATGCCGGATGACCGCATCCACCTGGCCGAAGATCGCGCCTTTTTCTACATGGACAATGTCTACTCCAACTATGCCGCCGAGAACACGCGTATCGCCCTGGCTTTTCAGCGCGAGGTCATCAACAACATCATCCCCAGGGTCCGACCGGATCTGATTCACTGCAATGACTGGATGACCGGCTTGATCCCGGCCATGGCACGTCGGCTGGGGATCCCCTGCCTCCTTACTGTCCACAACATCCACACCAACAAGCTGCTACTGACCGAAATCGAGGACCGCGGCATAGATGCGGCCGCTTTCTGGCAGCACCTCTACTACGTCCACATGGCCCATAACTATGAAACCACCCGGGATACCAACCCGGTGGACATGCTGGCCAGCGGCATTTTTGCCGCCCACTTTGTCAATACGGTCAGTCCGACCTTTCTACATGAAATTGTCCATGGGCAGCACGACTTCGTCAGCCGGCCGATTCGCAGCGAATTGACCAACAAATATCATGCCCAGTGCGCCACGGGCATTCTCAACGCACCGGATCCAACCTTTACACCCCGCAGCGACCCTGTGCTGGATGTCAATTATGGCCCTGAGGATCATACGGCCGCCAAGGCAAACAATAAGCTCGCCCTGCAGACCGAGGTCGGGCTGATTCGGGATGCCGGCGCCCCCTTGCTGTTCTGGCCGCATCGGCTGGACAGCATCCAGAAAGGCTGCCAGCTGCTGGCGCAGATTCTTTATCGAATCATCCATACGCACTGGGATGAAAACCTGGAAATCATCTTTGTCGCCAACGGTGAATACAAACCGCACTTTGCCGACATTGTCCACTTTCACGGTTTTTCCCAAAGAGTCGCCATCTGTGATTTTAGCGAGGAACTGGCCCGGCGGGCCTATGCTGCCGCCGATTTCATCCTAATGCCGTCTCGCTTCGAGCCCTGCGGCCTGCCCCAGATGATCGGGCCGCTTTACGGGGCCCTGCCGGTTGCCCACAATACCGGTGGTATTCATGATACGGTGGTTCCCATGAATATCGCGGCAAAAAGTGGAAATGGCTTTCTTTTTGATATCTGGGACGGCCAGGGATTGTTCTGGGCTATCGAGCAGGCTCTGGAGTTCTACCGGCTGCCGGAAGATATCAAAACACCCCAGATCGCCCGGGTGATGCGCGATGCGGCCGAAACCTTCAACCACGCCGTCACCGCCCGGCACTACATGGACCTATATGAAAAAATGCTGCAGCGCCCTTTGATCCCGCGTGCGGAGTGCTTGTTTGAAGGAAGCAAGTTGTGCTGAGCCCGCCCTTTCCAAAAAGTACCGCTCAGCCCGAAGGGCAGCGCTATATGAAAGCGTAAAAACACAAAGGCAAAACCATGCATCGCGCAAAGACGCAGAGGCGCAGAGAACATCAAAACCAGAATTTGGTCGCACTATCGTGCGAAAAAGCCATTTCAAGGCCCTTTGGGTTAAAGCCGGCGTAGCCGGCAATAATTGTGCTGCCTCTGCGCCTCTGCGTCTCTGCGCGAGAATAATGCTCTTACGGCACAGCCTAATATCGCTGACCCCCGTGAAACGGGACAGGCTTGGCCCTGAGGACCAGGTTTTAAAAGATTCAACAAACAGATACTCGAATTCACGCCGGATTGGCGGAATCACTCCGGGTTCTCTGCCAGATGCGGAGGGCTTGAATCGATACGATGCGCTTATGACCACCTACTCCGATGATGTTGGGCAGAAAGCATCTCGCCTGGTGACGGCTGACCCTTACCTGGGCCCCTACCAGGGCACTATCCAACGCAGGTTACAGGCAATCGACGACATGGCTGCCCGACTGCTGTCGGACAACGCTGCCTCACTGTCTGATTTCGCCACCGGTCACACCTACTACGGCCTACACCGCTCTGAGACAGGTTGGGTTTTTCGCGAATGGGCCCCGAATGCGGTGGCAGTTTACCTAATCGGCGACATGTCGGCCTGGCAGGTCGCTGAGCCTTATAGGCTCCAGCGAATCAATCCCAACGGCGATTGGGAAATCCGTCTGCCCACTGACCAATTGCAGCACGGCATGCACTACCGGTTGCACCTGCAGTGGCCTGACGGCCAGGGTGAGCGTATCCCGTCTTATGCCCGCCGGGTGGTGCAGGACCCGGACAACGGCATTTTTTCCGCCCAGGTCTGGACGCCGCCCGAGAGATTTCATTGGAAACACCGCCTGGTGCGCACGGCCACCCCGCCGCTGCTCATTTACGAGGCCCACGTGGGAATGGCCCAGGATGCCGAAAAGGTTAGCACCTACCGTGAATTTACCCGTGAGGTCCTGCCGCGCATTGCAGAGGCCGGCTATGACACCCTGCAGTTGATGGCCCTGCCGGAGCACCCCTACTACGCTTCTTTCGGATACCAGGTATCCAGTTTTTTCGCAGCCACCTCCCGCTTCGGGACACCGGAAGAACTGAAGGAATTGATCGACACGGCCCACGGTCTGGGATTGCGGGTCCTGATGGACCTGATCCATTCTCACGCCGTGGCCAATGTGGTCGAGGGGCTCAGCCATTTTGACGGCACGCCCTACCAGTATTTCCATGACGGCGAAAGGGGGCGGCATCCGGCCTGGGATTCACGGTGCTTTGACTATGCCCGGCCCCAGGTGCTGCACTATCTGCTCTCAAACTGCCGCTTTTGGGTCGATGAGTATAGGGTGGACGGCTTTCGTTTCGACGGGGTGACCAGTATGCTGTACCGGCACCACGGCCTTGAAAAGGCTTTTACCTCCTACGACGATTACTACAGTAGTGAGGTGGATGAGGAGGCCCTGGTGTATCTGGCTCTGGCCAACCGCATGCTCCATGAACTCGACGTCGGGCTGGTGACCATTGCCGAAGACGTCAGCGGCATGCCGGGCCTGGCCGCCCCGCAAGACGCCGGCGGTATCGGGTTCAACTACCGTTTTGCCATGGGTGTCCCGGATTACTGGATCCGGCTCACGAAAGAGATCCCGGATGAAGATTGGCCGCTTGAACACCTGTGGCATGAACTGACCAACCGCAGGGATGAAGAGCAGACCATCAGCTATGCCGAAAGTCACGACCAGGCGCTGGTAGGTGACCAGACCCTGATCTTCCGGCTACTCGGGGATGCCATTTACGCACACATGCAGATCGATGACTCCCACCAGGGGGTCGCTCGCGGGGTGGCCCTGCACAAAATGATCCGGCTGATCACCCTGGCCACGGCCGGCAGCGGCTATCTCAATTTCATGGGGAATGAGTTCGGCCACCCGGAGTGGATTGATTTCCCTCGCGAGGGCAACGGGTGGTCCTACCGCTACGCCCGGCGGCAGTGGCACCTGGTCGACGACGCCGGGCTCAAGTATGGCAGCCTGGCCCGCTTCGATCGCGCCATGATGACTTTTGCGCGCCGTCATGGCCTCTTCGATACCAATACGCCAGAATGCGTCCATGTTCATCAGGACGACAAAGTCCTGGCTTTCCGTCGTGGCGATCTGCTGTTCGTATTTAATTTTCACCCGGCCAGCTCATTTACGGACTACGCCCTGCCAGTGGCGGCGAAAGGACCCTACCGCTTGGTGCTCAATACCGACGACCACCTTTTCGGCGGACACAGCCGTCTGGTCCCGCACCAGCGCCACGCAAGCACGGCCGTGCCCGGAGGCCCGACAGACCGCCGCCAGGTTCAGCTTTATCTCCCCAACCGTTGCGCCCTGGTTCTGGCAGCCGCCTAGCGGCCATACCCAATAAGCCTTTTGGCCCAGGCCGCATGGATGCCTGCCGCCGATGCCATTGATCCTTGTGAGCGCATTCTTTTTTATCAATCATCATATTGACAACGATTCCAGCGTAATTAACCTATTTTACAGAGGGGGCGATTTGGAAATGACCAAGCTGATGCCCTGAAAAATCTTACCTGAAAATGACCGCAGCTATAGGAAGGAGCCGCAAACATGGGAAAAGATATCGGAATCACAGATGACCACCATTGTGCCGTGCAGGAAAGAACCCAGTTAAATGTTGAACTGGCCAAATGTGATGCCCAGTTTGAAAAAGGGGAAGTACGCGAGTCGTGCTATGAATCCGCTATTGCGCTAAGCAAAGAGCGCGTGAAGAGGTGTCAGGAAGACTGATTTATATAAAAAATCAAGTAGTTCAAAGGGCTTACAATCGTTCCGCAAGCCCTTTCTGTTTAGAGTAACCGTGAAGAATCGGCTTTTCACTGTAGCTATTCTGTGATATAGATAATTTTCGTGGATCGAATCTCCAGTCGATCTCTGCGGACCTACCAACTGCATGCCACCCATGCAGCCAGACAAGATCAGCAATCGGGCGAATGAGAACGAATTAGCGTCAAATGGGCGAAGTTAGGAATTTGACATGCTAAGAAAAATCCGATTGGTGGTCGCTGGCAGCTTCAAATCTGACTCCCGCGCCAAAAAACGCATCAGGAAAAAGCAGCAGGAACTGGCTGCGCAACTGAAGTTGAACCGCGCCTTTCAAGAGGAAGTGTTGAAACGTAGAAACGAGCGGTTAGACCTGGCTTAAAAGGTCACGGCTTCAGGCCCGCCGCATGTCGATCTACTCAAGATCAAACCGGGTAAACTTCTTGGGGACCGCGTTGCACACCGGGCAATTGCCAGGCGGCAGCTCTGTGGCCACGAACCCGCAGATCTGGCAGACATAGACATCCGTTGTCATCGCTTCGGATTCTGATTGGTAGTGGGCGATCAGGTCGGCCTGCGCCGCCAGGACCTGCTTGAACTGGCGCAGGTTTTCAGCTTTGCCTGCTTCACCCGCCTGGGCATACTGGGCTGCCAAATCCGTATAAAGCCGAGCGAGCTCATTCTCCTTGCTGTCCCGGTAGGCGGCCAGGAACGTGTCGCTGTCGCTGGTCTTCCCGCGAAGGTACATCGAAAACCGCCGGACGTGGGCGGACTCGGAAGATTCCAGGGCTGTGAGCAACCGCACCAAGGCCGGCTGCTCGGCCCGTGCGGCTTTGGCTGCATGCAGGCGGTTGCGGATTCCGGCCACGGTGGCGGATGTAAAAAGATACGATAGGGTCTTGTTGATACTACTCGGCATAGCGATTCCTCGACCTTAAAGTTAACTACGGCGCATTCTAATATCCGCTAATTCTGAACAATGCCAGTGATTTACCCAAAATGTGCTTTCCGAACCGCGTTGGGCGTATTTCCTGTCCACCGTTTAAAAGCGCGTGAAAAAGCACTCTGGTCGGAGAAACCCAGCAGAAAAGCGATTTCGGCCAGCTCTATGTCCGTCTCGCGGATATAGTTGCGCGCCATCTCCTGCCGGGAGGCATCGAGCAGGTCTCGAAAAGAGGTGCCGGCCTCGGCCAGGCGACGCTGCAGGCTGCGCACACTCATCCCCAGGTCCCGGGCGACTTTCTCATTGGCCACCGGCCCGGATGGCAGGGCATCGATGATGCCGGCCTTTACCCGGTGCACCAGGTCGCCTTTCCTGAGTTGGGCCAGGTAATCCACGTTCAGTTGATCATGCATCCGGGCAAACTGCGGGTTGGTGCCCGGCAACGCCTTTTCGACCGCATCCAGTGGAAACAGGATACAATCGGCAGGCGCGGAAAAGCGTACCGGGGCTTCGAAATAGCACTGATATTCTGCAGCACACACCGGGGCCGGGTGCTGAAAACTGACCGACATGGGTTGTAGTTCCTCACCGTAATTCAGGCGACACATATGGTATATCACGGCGATCAGGCAGTCCACCTGGGCCGGCACCTGCATACCCTCGGATTTCAAATCGAAACAGATCCTGAAACCGGCCAGGTCTTCTTCCAGACTGATGCTTTTACCTTCCGAAACAATATCCAGGTAAAGCACAAACCGCTGCAGGGATTCACGCAACGAATGGCTGGCCAGCCAGGCATACCCGAGGCCATAGAGGTAGGATGGGTGCCAGAACTTGGGTCCTTGCAGGCCGAAACAATCATCTTCGATCAGTTCCGCGGCCCGCCGCCAGGCGCGGTTTACCGCAGCATACCGAATCCGGACTCCAGGTTGCTTCAAGAGGTCCGGATCGATACCGGCCCCCAGGAAGACATCCCCGGGGGTGTGCCCGTAGGATTCCAGCAATTTCCACAGGATGTTGGTCGCCGTTGCAAGATGACTGTAAGGCGTGGCCGCTGCTCTCTGTTTCCAAAAGGATTGCGACCTACTTTACCAAACCTGGCAGGGGAAGTCCAACCGGCCTTGGCGTAATCGGTCGAAATGTTGGCGGCCAAGGTCAAGCGCCGGTGGAGTAAATGCATTACGTTGGGACACAAATTGACCGGTAAAAGGTTGCAGGCTGAAGGTAGAAGGCCAACCAAGAGCCCGGAGAACGTAGATAGAGGGATTAAACTGGGAGGAAAGATGTACGGAAAGCAGACGACCTTGCGGATGAGGAAAGATCTTTATGCGAAATTGGAAAACATCGCCAGGCAGCATATGCGCAGTGTGAGTGACATGATCCGGCTGATCCTGACCGAGAATCTTGAGAAATACAAACCCAAATCCTAGCCTGGCCCACCCAATTCAAAAGAGGAGAAGGACTGTGTCTAAAATGCCAAAAAATAGATTGTCAGCCGATGAAGTCTTCAAATCCGAGCATTTTTGCGAAGACGGGAAGATGAAGGCCTTAAAAAAAGATTACCTATGTGACAATTACATCCAGGCCATCACAATTAAGGAGACCCTCAAAATTATTACCGGCCATGAGTATGCCATTGAGCAAAATGGCATAAAGGGTTGGGGGGTGGTCACCCCAAATTAGTATTGGTTACAAGGCCGCGGAATAAGTTAGATAGAAGCCATCTCGCAAGATAGGGTCGCGATGGGGTCTAATTGTGAAAGACGAGGGATTTAACCGTCACCGGAAATACCTGGTCGGCCACCAGGGGCTTGCCGATATCGATCCAGTCGCCTTCCCGGAGTTCCAATTCGTCCAGGGTCAGTAAATTTGTCTTGAGGCCGGTTTCCCGGCGCATGACATTCCCAACGCTGCAAGCGATATCGCCTTCGAAGATTAAAATGATCGGTATGTTGTTCGCAATCGAATTGGGAAGGGCCGCTTCGATCGACTTGGCAAACAATTCCAGCCGGGGATAGTGGTTCCGGACCGGATCTTTGAAGTAGAAGGCCACAACGCGGTCACCCTCTTTCAGGTCGAAGCGCTTAAACGCCCTATTGATTTCGATGACCACGTGGGGCTCGCTCAACTTGGACTGCTCGACATCCACACGCAGCACCGGAATGTTCTTCATGGGGAACGTCAAGTCTTCATCCGAAAAACCGGAAGACCCGGAAATAGACACGGTGTGGGCACCAGCCCCGATGACCGTCGCCCGAATCTTATTTTCAGGTTCTACGACCGGCAGTGAGCGGCGTTTCATCAATGCCTTGATCTTGTGGGCCAGCAAAGGCCCTATATCCTGGTGTCGGCCGTTGCCACCATACATCAACTCCGCGACCCCACCGGAGAAAGAGTAGGCATCGATCTCTCTTTTGAAATCCAGGTCTGCGGTCACCATCAGCATCCGGGCCAACTCGGACTCCGCCGGTTGGGTAATGACTTCTACCAGCACCTCGGCAAGTTTGGTCGCGATGGTATCGATCGCCCGCTTGGAAATCCGGTCGCCGACTTCATAGGCCTGGCCAAGGTGCGCAAGGACCTTCCTGACCGGGTCCGCCAGTCGCCAGATCTTGCCCGCGTCCGTCACCGCCAGCAGCCGACCGCCGACCGAGACGCAACTTGTGGAAACGATCTGACCATTTACCGAGATGGCACTGTTGGCCGTTCCCCCGCCGATGTCGCAGGACAATATGGTTTGTCCCGTCTCCCGGGAGTGGCGCGTGGCGGCCGAGCCCAGGGCGGCGATCACACTTTCGAAATTCGGTCCGGCCGTGGCTGCGACAAATTTACCCGCATCTTTGGATAACACCTCGACAATCTGCTGGGCATTCTGCTTACGGGCGGTTTCCCCGGTTATAATGACCGCTCCCGTCTGAATATCCTCCGGGTCAATTCCCGCGTGGTCATATTCAGATTTCAAAAAGTCCGTCAACCGGTCAATATCAATGGTGCGATCGTCCAGCAACGGGGTATCGATGATGCGCCCTTCATAGATCACCGCGCGGTCCTTGATCAGGAACCGGCGAGAGGCGGAACGTTCGTCTCTTTGCAACCGCAGATTTGAAAATGCCAGGTGACTGGTCGAGCTGCCGATATCCACGCCCACGCTCAATAATTCTATTTCGTTTATTTCCATGCCCTGTCTTTCTGAAAACGATCGATTCAACCGGAACCATTCAGATCGCAACCGGCGATTGTAGTTACTTTATAGCTATATTTACATGCGGAACATAAGGAATCGACAATGGGGAGTCAAGCGCTAAGTATTCACTATTTTCGGGTTCACCCATCAGCCTCTCAGAAACACTAAATGACAGCTAAAAGGATAGAAGCTGTTTCAGAGATGGATTTTTGCTCAAGATCAAGGCGGCCGGGAGGCTTAAACCGGAGGAATACGTGGCGTATTTCGAGGATTTAAGCCGAGCGCCCAACGCCGAGATTGTGCAAAAAGACTTCTCTGAAACAGCTTCTATGGTTTTATTTCGGCTATAAACTGATTCGAAGTCTGAATCGATTCATTCATACGCTTGATGAGACCGTCGATTTCGCCTTTCAAGGTGGAAAATTCCGTCCGCAGAGACCCAATGGCCTGGGCGTTGAGGTTATGTTTGAGGAAGAGGACATTGTCCTGAAAGGAGCGCAGCACCGGCTCCATGCTTTTTTCAGCCCGGTGCATACTGGCCAGCATCCGGCGGTAACGGCTGCGCGTCTCCTTGAGCTTGCGCTGGCTGGACCGTCGCAATTCGGCACTCTTGTATAATTTGAGTTCATCAGACCACTCCTTGAAGAGGGCCGCGGCCACATCTTCAACCTTCTCAATACGGTCGGAAACCTTTTCAGCCGCTTCCCGGCTGTCTTCATATTCCGTTTTTAATTTTTCGTAGGCTTGCTTGAGGTCACTGTTTTCAATATTGATTACCGCCCCAAACTGGTCCAGGGCGCTTTTGAACTGGTGCTGAGCCTCGCTCTGGGCGTCACGGGCGTTCTCAACCCGATCAACCAGAATATCACGTTTATGGATGCCGACCTTCTCCATCGCCCCGTAATATGCCTTCGAACAACCACCCGACAATATCATTAAACCCACTGCTAAACATACCATTGAAATCTGCAACCTATCGGAATGGCGTATCATTTTTATCCCCTTAAAGATCCGAAACTACACAAGCTCGTTGTTCATAACCTATATTCTAATATCTTTCTAATAAGCTGGAAAAGTGGTTTCAAAAATTCCCATCGCGTTCAAGGTCAAGGCGGACACGAGGCTCCAACCGGGTGAATACATTGAGTATTTCGAGGATTGGGGCATTGTGTCCAACGCAGAGATTGTGCGCGATGGGAATTTTTGAAACCACTTTTATTCGGGTTCCCGGTAGAGCGCCAGTATCCCCGACCGCGCCACCTTTTTTATACCCATAGGCTCCAGCATCCGTATAAACGCATCAACTTTCGCCTGGCGGCCGGTCACTTCAAGGATATAATGGGTGAGGCCCGTGTCTACAATCCGGGCGCGAAACGAATCGGCGATACGACTGATTTCACTGCGATTTTCCGGTTCGGCCTTCACGCATATCAAGGCGCATTCACGTTTGACAGCATCTTCACCCGTCATGTCGCGCACCTTGATGACATTGATCAAACGGCGGACATGCTTGAGGATCTGTTCGAACTTCTCAGGATTTGTTTTGGTGGTAATGGTAATGCGGGACATTTCCGGGTTAGCGGTCGGTGCGCCGCAAATCGTTTCAATATTGTATCCACGGCTCGCGAAAAGCCCAGAAACCCGGGCAGTTACGCCCGGCTCGTTTTCCACCAGCATGGTGATGATGTGCTTTTCATCATTCATGGTATTGTCCTGGAAATTGCGGGTAGACCGGCCGGACCACGGCTACCGGAAAGTGTCGACGGCCGGAAGTTGCCTATTCTAGTATCAGATTGTAGTTAATCGAGCAAATACCCCCTTGAACGATCACATCATCGGCACAATAATCATTAAAGGTTACCCCAGAATGCCCGATGTAAAGGATATATGCCCCTAAGATCCCCATCCCAAAGGGCATTTGTACCTCCTTTGGCCCCGGAGTTGTGCAGCTCCGGGGCTTTTTTTAGCGGCCAATTCAAAAAAGTCTTTTGGCCCGATCTCGGCGTTGGGCGCTCGGTTCAAATCCTCAAAATACCTGATGTATTCCTCCGGTTTAAACCTCGCGGCCGCCTTGACCTTGCACCAAAATCCAATTTTGAATTGGCCGCTAATAGCGGCCTCGAAATCTAATAATGGAACACTTGCTATAGTTCGGTCAGGCTTTTTTTCAGGTAAAAGTCGGCCCCCACAGCGTGAAATGCGCGGGTGATGTCTTTTCGGAAACGGCGCCAGTCGACCTCAGCTTCAATCGCCGGGCAGTAATTTAGTTTACCGACCTTCCAATGATCCACAAGGCCATGATATTGGCGCACAAGGGCAATTGCCTGGTCCGGCACAACCACTGGTTCCATACTGATCCAGGTGGCAATGCCGCGCTGGTGGGCCGTTTCAATGGCGGCAATCCGATCCGTGAGACTGGCCGCTCCCGGTTCCCAGGCATCGGCTGTCGACTGATCCGTAAACACGAGGGTGGTCCCGAAGGAAGCCTGCACCGAACTCTCCAAAATGTCAAAATCGCGTATGGCCCGGGTACCGCCCTTGCTCAAAACGGTATACGGTCGGCGACGCGTTTGCAGTTGTTCCAGAACCGCCCGGGTCAGAGTACTGTCATGGGGCGCAGGCGGATAGGGGTCGCATCCAAAACTCAGCAGTATCAAACGCTTGTCCCGGCGGGCATCCAGTTCATCGAGATCCGCGCAGAACCTGCGCAGAGCGTCGGGCCGTGGCCGGCACTGCCGGTGGAACTGATACGCGGCCACATTCGCGGCCTCCGGCACATAACAATAGGCACACCGGTGGACACATCCGGTATATAGATCCACCCCTAATGGAGCGTACTCACCGGCTTTTCCTTTAGTCTCGTAAATCAGTTCCATGGGTTTTAGAGGCTGAAGGTTTAAGGTAGAAGGCTGCGGACTGGCGGCATAAGGGTTGTTTGGGAACCAATGAAACAAAAAGGCCGCTGTGCGTACACAGCGACCATCTTTTTACAATCTTGAGGCATGCGCCGGTATTTCAGTACACCCGCGCCAACCGTTATAATCAGGGAATCGCCTGGGTTGCGGGCGGCATTCTAGCCCGTCACGATTTCTAAGAACCGTTGAGTTTTTCCCTGAGCTTTCCTGAACATTTGAAGGTAACCACTTTACGGGGAGCCAGCATCATATCGTCACCGGTAGCCGGGTTTCTGCCACGCCTTTCCTTCTTCTGGTTCACACAGAACTTTCCGAACCCGCTGATCAATACATCCTCGCTGTCCGCCAGGGCACCTTTAATGATTGACAGGATAGACTCGATGATCTCTGAAGATTGGTTTTTGGTAAATCCAAGGTTGTTTTGAAAGGACTCAATGATCTGTGCTTTTGTAAGTGTCATTGCTCATGCACTCCTTTGGATGAAAGGCCCATTGTTTTTCAACATCGCTGATTTTATTAAATAAACGTTTCGTTTGTCAAGAATTTATCCCAAAAAAGTTGCGGTTATTCGTAAAACGAAGATTCGTCCCCTGCTCTGTGACCGTATCTGTCACACCCACGTGATATTCCTGAACTAAGATTGAATGAAGTTTCCCGGCTTGTTTCACCAAATCATAAAAGGGGGGCAAATGACATCCGTGGAAAAAAAAGCCCGGCAGCTCATCTCCGACTACGGCAGGGACATGGCGATCAGCCAGGCCAAATTCTTTTTGGACCGGACCAACGGGGGGTTACAAACGTGGTGGCAACAGGTACTTGTGACCATTCGAACCAGCCCGCGGATGGTCGGGGCCGGGTGGAGGCAAGCATCTGATATATAAATTTAAATTAGGTTTTTCAGGATTAGGCTGTTTACTTGCTGCTACCGTTCATCAAGAAGATCCCGGGCTGCATCCAGATCATAGGCTTGGGCCGGGTCAAATCCCTTTCCGGTGTACATGCCGGTGGCCTGTTTAATGGCGTCATAGGGCACCCAACCGTGCTTTTCCCACAGTTCCGGTTGACCGGAGTCCCACATCCGAAAGCAGATATCGTCCCCCATTTTGAGCACATACATCCGGATCTGCTTGTTTTGCGGGTACGGATAATAGTAAAGTCCCTTGTCATCTTTCATCGGTAATTTCCCTCATGCTCGCTATTCATTCTAAATCATGCCGTCGCCTCAAACAGCCAGTCGGTGGCTGATGAGACTACCGGTGGCCGGTGTCCAGGTCATGCACACCCTGTTGAACAACGCACCGCAGGTCACGATCCAGCCCTGCCGGCGATCGATTTGCCAGCGACAGTCTTCATCAGAGCTGGCCGGCCGGACTGGGCTGCCGTTCAACCGAGAAACCCGGGGTGAATGGCCATGCCCGCGAAAAAGGATTTTTCGCGGACATTGCGCCCGCAGCCGGGCAACTTCATCCTGATCGATATCCCCGGTCATAGCCGCCATCCCCAGGATATCCGCAAACGGCCGGCTGTGCACAAAAAGTGCTGCGGCTAATTCAATCTGGAGCGGCAACGCCTCCAGATAAGCAATGGTTTCCTCGGAGATGGCTCTGGATTGTCGCGCCCGCCCATCACGTACAATTGCATGATCATTGTTCCCCTTGACAGCCAGGACGCGGTGGGTAAGCAGCAACTCAACACATGCGTCAGTCTGCTGATAGACGACCGAATCACAGATGTCCCCCAAGTGGACCATGCGGCTGCAACCGCGTACTTGAAAAAGGCGCAGGGCAGCCGCGATCATGTCCGGGTTTCCATGGCTGTCGGCCATGATACCAATTGTTTCCGAGTCCGTCATTGGCTCCTGTATGTCATCCGCAGCCGGCCCGGCGCAGCTGCCGGTTTGCAGGTTTACCAGATTCACGCCTGAAAATTGAGCTTCCTACCACATACCCGCCGATATCTCAAAAAAATAATGGGGGTTTTTTATACCCACCCGATCTTATATCGAATATTCCGCTTGACAAACGCCCATTGGGAAATATTATAGGCTGTCTTTAACCTTCAGTTGACGATTTGCACGATAAATTCTCTCACACGCCGTGTCTAATTGTAAGTAATTCTGGATGTAGAAGAAACTGTAGACACCCCCCGCCGGGATCCCGGACATCCTGAGTCAAAAGCCGCAGAATAACAGGCAACCGGGTCAGCGACCCGCAGGACGCACTGACAGACAATAAAACGGGCACATCGGAAATATAACATAAACTACGGTTTTCATTAGCCATTGGATTTACAAAAAGAAGGAGTAACTCGATGAGTGATTTTCTGCACAATCTGCGCACCGGTAATATCAAACGGTTTGACCGGCCGCGCAAGAATTATGACAACCCGCAATACCGCCACCCGCATGACCGGCAGCACCACAAGGACCGTAAAGGCAACTATCAGAAAAAAGCCCATACCGGCGAACAACTTCAGGAAATAAAAAAATACATCGAAGGCATGGCTAAAACCGTTGAAGCAAACTTCAAGGTCCAGGAGAAAGCTGCCGCCGCTCTGGAGCGCATCGCTACGGCCCTCGAGGCCTCTACCGGTATCAATTCCGTCGTGGCGGCCACAGCCACTTCGGCGGTACAGTCGCAGTCGGCAACCGAATCCGCAACTAAGCCGGATGACCGGGACACGGCGGCCACCGTACCTTCCAAAGAGGTCCTGCTCGCCATGATTAATGAAATGCGCGCTGAGGGTGCTTCTTTCGAAAAGATAGCCGGTGAACTGGAACAGCGCCAGGTGGCGACCATCTCCGGTCGGGGCAAGTGGCGCGGCCCGGCAGTCAGCAAACTGCTCAAAGAAAATGCGTAAGATGATATGCCGTGGAGCCAGGCGCCCCCACCGGGGAAGATGGTTCGCCGCTTCACGCCCCACCCTTGCGGATTACCAGACCCACCCCCTGATAATGTAGTAAACTAGCGGCAAAAAAATGGCGGGGAGCATATTTCCGACGCTGATCTTACGAATTTCCAGCAGATTGATACCCAAACCCAGGATAAGCAACCCGCCTACCGCTGACATCTGGTTGACGACCACCGGCACCAGCAGCGGTTTCAGCATCAAAGCCCCCCCTGTAATCAATCCCTGGTAAATGAACACGGAGATCGCGGAAAGCATGACCCCCACCCCCATCGCCGCGGTAAACACTACGGCCGTGATCCCGTCAAGCATGGATTTAGCATACAGGGTCTGATGATTGCCGGTCAGACCGCTCTCCATAGCCCCCACTATGGCCATGGAACCGACACAGTATACCAAGGTGGCCGTTACGAACCCCCGGGCGAATCCGCTGCCCGTCCCGGCAAACCGGGATTCGAACCAGCGGCCGGCGGCTTCAAGCCGGGCTTCAATGGCCGCCCATTCCCCCAACAGGCTGCCGATGGCCAGGCATACAATGATCAGCAGCAAATCGTCTGATTTGAAAGCACTACGCAGGCCGATGAGAATCACCGCCAGACCGATTGCCTGCATGCTCGTAGCATTGTATCTGGCGGGGATACCCTTTCTGAAAACCAGCCCGGCCAGGCTGCCGGCTATAATAGCAATTGCATTTACGATCGTTCCGGTCACAACCATCTCCCAAGAAGCCATCTCAGAAAAGCCTTTTGGCCCAATCTCTGCGTTGGGTGCGACATTGGCGAGTAAATCGCCCCCGTAAGGAATACTGCTTATTGTAGAGCGGACCAAATCCTCGAAATACTGGAGTATGTCTCCGGTTCGAATGTCGCCCCCGCCTTGAACTTGGACCAAAATCCTTTTTGAGATAGCGTCTAAAAGCGTCCGCCCAGCCAAACTGGCTCGGGGCAGAAAAGCAATGAAAAAGCCCGCGGCGTTACACCGCGGGCTTAGGTGTCAAGAAGCTATATCACATACTATGAGCAGGTTCTTGAAACCAACTCAAAAATTTGAGATGGCTTTTACTTCTTGTCGTCCTTTACCTCTTCAAAATCCGCATCGACCACATCGTCATCCGGTGCAGCCCCCGCAGCCTGTCCGGGATCACCCGGGCCGGCGCCTTCCGCACCAGGCTGGGGTTCGCCTTCGGCGGCCGCCTGCTGATACATGGCCTCGGCCAGCTTGTGGGAAGCCTGGGTCAGTTCCTCGGAGAGACGCTTGATCTCTTCAGGATCTTCACCCTCCATGGCTTTTTTCAGGGGTTCGATGGCGGCGGCGACCTTGTTTTTGGTCTCCTCGTCCACCTTTTCGCCCAGGTCCTTGATCGACTTTTCAGTAGAGTAGATCAGACTGTCGGCCATATTGCGGGCTTCCACCAGTTCTTTTTTCATACGGTCGTCTTCGGCGTGCATTTCGGCTTCTTTTTCAGCGGCTTCAATTTCTTCCTTGGTCAGGCCGGATGAAGCCGTGATCTGGATGGACTGCTCTTTCCCGGTGGCCTGGTCTTTAGCCGACACATTGACGATCCCGTTGGCATCGATATCGAAAGCAACCTCGATTTGGGGAACGCCCCGGGGAGCCGGTGGAATACCGACCAGTTCAAAGCGCCCCAGGGTTTTATTGCCGGCCGCCATCTCGCGTTCGCCCTGGAGGACATGGATGGAGACCGCGGGCTGATTGTCAGCCGCCGTAGAAAAAATCTGACTCTTCTTGGTGGGGATCGTGGTGTTCTTCTCTATCAGCCGGGTCGAAACGCCACCCAGGGTCTCGATCCCCAGCGAAAGCGGGGTAACGTCCAGAAGAAGGACATCCTTGACGTCGCCGCCCAATACACCGCCCTGGATGGCAGCGCCGAGCGCAACCACTTCGTCGGGGTTGACGCCCTTGTTGGGTTCCTTGCCGAATATCCGTTTAACCACATCCTGGACTGCCGGCATCCGGGTCATGCCGCCGACCAGAATCACTTCATTGATTTCACCGGGATTGAAACCGGCATCCTTGAGCGCCGTGCGGCAGGGCCCCTCCAGTTTGGCCAGCAGGTCATCAATCAGGGCTTCGAGTTTGGCCCGGGTAATCTTGATGTTCAAATGTTTGGGACCACTGGCGTCGGCGGTAATAAACGGCAGATTAACCTCGGTTTCCATGGAGGTGGAAAGTTCCATCTTGGCCTTTTCAGCAGCCTCTTTCAGGCGCTGCAGGGCCATCTTGTCTCCGCGCAGGTCGATGCCCTGGTCCTTGGTAAACTCATCGGCCAGGTAGTCGATCAGACGCAGATCGAAATCTTCGCCACCCAGGTGGGTATCCCCATTGGTGGATTTTACTTCAAATACACCTTCACCGATCTCCAAGACGGAGACATCAAAGGTACCGCCACCCAGGTCAAAGACCGCAATCTTCTCTTCAGTTTTCTTGTCCAGGCCATAGGCCAGAGAGGCGGCCGTCGGCTCATTGATAATACGGAGCACATTCAGCCCGGCAATCTTCCCGGCATCCTTGGTGGCCTGGCGCTGGCTATCGTTGAAATAAGCCGGAACCGTGACGACGGCATCAGTAATTTTCTCACCCAGATACTCTTCCGCAGTCTTTTTGATATTGGACAAAATAAAGGAAGAAATCTCAGCCGGGCTGTACTGTTTACCCCGCAAGTTGATCCGGGTGTCCCCATTCTTTGCTTGCTCAATCTTATATGGCAATATCTTGGTGTCCGACTGGACTTCAGCTGAGCCAAACTTGCGGCCGATCAGCCGCTTTACGCCAAACACGGTATTTTCCGGATTGGTAATGGCCTGCCGTTTGGCGATTTGGCCGACCAGCCTTTCGTCACTGTCGGATACGGCCACGATTGAAGGGGTGGTCCGGCCGCCTTCCGGGTTGGTGATCACGTTGGCATCACCGCCCTCCATCACCGCCACGCATGAGTTGGTGGTGCCGAGATCTATTCCGATGATTTTACCCATCTTCTGTCCTCCTTGCCTTTCGGTATAATGTGTATGCGTATACTATAGTATAATCGGTTTATGTCTGGCCGCCTCTACTCGGAAGCGGTCTTGGCGACCACCACCATGGAAGGGCGCAGCAGCCTTTCATGGATTGTGTAGCCTTTTTGAAGTTCTTTTATAACGGTATTGTCGGGATGATCCTCTGACGTTTCCTGCATAACGGCCTGGTGAAAGGTTGGGTCAAAGGGATTCCCCACGGCATCCACCGCCTTGACGGCAAACTTTTCGAGTACCTTGAGGATCTCCTTGAGGGTCATGTCGACCCCTTCGAGAATACAATTGACGGCATCTTCATGATCCGCAGAAGTCTCGACAGCGCGCTCAAGATTGTCAACCACCGGAAGAAGCTCTTTGACCAGGGTTTCGTTGGCATACTTTCTGAAATCCGTGGCCTCACGATCCTTGCGCTTCTTATAGTTTTCAAACTCCGCTGAAATACGTAGAAACCGATCATAGTTCTCTCCGGCTTCCTTCTCGGCAGCCTCCAACTTGGCCGCCATGTCCCGTTCGTCCTTGCGATCGGCTTTTTTCCCGGTCTTTTTTGCGGAGTTCTCTTCGGCCCCGGCGGCCACCTCTTTTCCCGAATCGGCGTCTTTAGAATGGTCCTCGTAGGTTTTGATTTTTACGGCATCACCCTCCTGCCTTGATTCACGCTCGTCGCTCATACGCCAGTTCAATCTCCCGTATCTGTTTAGAATCCGTACGCAAAAGTTTTGACAGAAAATAAGACGAGATGACCGGTTGTCAAGAAGATAAACACAGGATTTGACACATTAAAGACGGGGCTTGCGGGAGCCGCCGAATGTCTCACCAGAGGGTATTTGAGACACTTTCAATCAAGATGGTTGCGCACCCCCCCTCGAATCGATTCCACCAAACCCACGCATCACATAACCGGGACCTGACCACGACGCAGACCGCATTACTTATCGCTGCTTCCTTCCGGACCTGACGAGGTTCGTAACCGTCTGTTGCGTGGCGGCCGGTCAGCTATTGCATGGGCTCGGGGAGGTGATCCTCAGGGAGGAATTCAGCCCCGCATAAGCGGATTTCGGGCAAAGGGCACCGCTAACGCCCCGCCTAGCGCAACCGGCAGAGAATATACGTCAAAGAACCATTTTTTCAAGTGAAAAAGATGCCAGCTCCCGACATTTTAGCAGGCTTAATTTCTGTTGACTTCTGGTAATCGCTGTCATACCGTCGCAAGCGATTGTTTTTATAACCCATCTCACAAAAGAGTTTTCTTGTCGGGCGCAGCACGCAGAGCGAAGACTGGATTTTGAACCAAAATCCGTTTTTGAGATAGGCTATAGTGAATTTAAGCCAAAATCCATACTGTCTGGGCCGCTATGGCCGTCTTTCCGAATGGTCAGGCCCACCCCGCAAACCCGGAGGTCACAAGATGCCCAATAGACTGGCGGCCGCCGCCTTAATCCTCAATCTGCTCGTTTGTGCTGGGTGCGCGGCAATGGTGGCCGGTGTCGGGGCCGGTGCCGGAGTATATAGCTATGTGTCCGGTGAATTGAAACGGACCTATAACGTTCCGTTCGACAAGGCCGTGGCAGGAAGTCTGGCTGCCCTACAGGATCTGAAAATTGCCGTGCGGCATAAGACTTCCAGCGGCATTACCACCACCATCGACGCCGAAAAGTCAGATAAAACCCCCGTCACGGTCAGCATCGCCATCCTGGGAACCAACCTGACCGAAGTGGCGGTACGCACCGGCGTCGTCGGACTTTGGGATAAAAAAGTATCCGAGCTCATCCATGCCCACATCGCAAAACGGCTGCTCAAAAAAAGCTGATTCGAAACCGCTCACAGAGTCGGTTGCCAAAGCCGCGGCCGAACACGCCATGTTCCAGCCCGGTGACCAGGTGCTGGCCGCTGTGTCCGGCGGACCGGATTCCGTCGCTCTCCTGCATCTGCTCTGCGAACTGGCCCCGCGCATGGCTTTTACCCTGGGGGTAGCCCATCTGAATCATGGCCTGCGACCGGAAGCCGAAAGTGAAGCCGATTTTGTAAACACCCTTGCCCGGGGCCTGGGTCTGCCCTGCCACACCGACGCACAGGATGTCGCCGCTTACCAGGAACGACACGGGCTCTCACTCGAGGAAGCGGCCCGGGAAGTTCGGTACGCCTTTTATAAACGGGTAGCCGCCGCCGAAGGTTACCACAAAGTGGCCCTCGGACATCACCGGGACGACAATGCCGAAATGGTCCTGATGAACCTGCTGCGCGGATCGGGTCCCCTGGGCCTTTCCGGAATTCCGCCAGTCAGAGGCCATCTGATCGTACGGCCGCTGATAAACCTCAGCAGGGCGCAGATCATGGCTTACCTGCAGCAGCGGCAGCTGGAATATGTGACCGATGTCTCCAACGCCGACCTTCTTTTCACCCGTAACCGGGTCAGGCATGTTCTCCTGCCGCTGATCCGCAAGGAATTCAATCCCAACATTTTAGCGACGCTGCACCGCACCGCGACCATACTGGCGGATGAAAATGACTGGATCGAGTCGCAGGCGGATCCGTTATGGGACCGCGTCCTGCTCGCCGCCGACAGCCGACAATTAAGCCTCGATATAGAGGCCCTGGCCGGGATGCCGCGGGCGGCTATCCGGCGCCTGCTGCGTCGAGCCATTTTTCAGTTGGCCGGCAATCTGCGGCGGATCACACTCGCCCATGTGGACCGGCTGGATGAGTTGGCGACCGACGACGACGGCACGCGCGTGGATTTGCCGGGCCTGATATCCGCAGTCAAACGGGCCGACCGTCTGGTTCTGCACGTTATGGACGCCCCCCGCCAGCCGCTGCCGGCGGAGCACCCAACCGAGCCCTACGAATATGTCATCGAACTGGATCAGCTTTCGGCTTCAGCCGGCTGCAATCAAGTTATCGCTGCTACCGGCGGAAAAGTAACCTTCACGCGGCACACCGGACCGCACACATCGGAAATGAGCACACCTGGACAGTATACGGTCTTATTTGATATAGATCAGCTCAGTTTCCCGCTTCTGATCAGAAACTATCGCCCGGGTGATCGTTTTAATCCCCTGGGCATGCGTGGTACCAAAAAATTGAAAAAATTGTTCAATGAACGTAAGGTCCCTTTGCCCGATCGGGACCGCTGGCCGGTGTTGACCAGTGGACCGGAAATACTCTGGGTGCTGGGCCACCAGCGGTCGCAGACCGGCACCTTGACCCGGCAAACCCGGGAGGTCCTGGAAGTAAAATATGTTTTGCCAGACCCGAAATAGTGCTTATTTTAGGGTTTGTAACAATGGTGCCGGGGCAGCTGGGATGCCGCGGACAAAGTTTGAAACATGATCTAAACCTCGAGGAGGAAACGACTTTTGAATCCTTTCTATAAAAACATGGCCTTGTGGATCGTTATCATCCTGATGATGCTCATGCTTTACAGCTTGTTCAATCCCCAGAACATTGCCGAAACCAGTATCAGCTACACCGATTTTCTGGCCATGGTAGAAGATGAACGGGTTACGGACGTCGTTATGCAGGGCCAGGAGCTCTATGTAACGGACATCAATAAAAAGCACTACAAGGTCTATACGCCCCAGGACAGCAACCTGATCGCTAATCTCCGGCAAAAAGGCGTTGTGATCAACGCGAAACCTCCCCGGGAAAACCCCTGGTACATGTCCATGCTGATTTCCTGGTTTCCGATCCTTATTCTCATCGGTGTGTGGGTCTTTTTCATGCGCCAGATGCAGTCCGGCGGCGGTAAAGCCATGTCATTCGGCAAGAGCCGCGCTCGTCTGCTTTCGGACCAGCTGGCCAAGGTGACTTTTGAGGACGTAGCCGGAATTGACGAAGCCAAGGAAGAACTCGGCGAGATCGTGGAATTCCTCAGCGAACCCAAAAAGTTTACCCGTCTGGGCGGCCGTATTCCCAAGGGTGTTCTGCTCATGGGCTCGCCCGGTACCGGTAAAACCTTGCTGGCCCGGGCCATTGCCGGTGAGGCGGACGTACCGTTCTTCAGTATCAGCGGTTCCGATTTCGTGGAGATGTTTGTGGGGGTAGGTGCTTCGCGGGTACGGGATCTCTTCGTCCAGGGTAAGAAAAACGCGCCCTGTATTATTTTCATCGATGAAATCGATGCCGTGGGACGTCATCGGGGCGCCGGGTTGGGCGGCGGACATGATGAACGTGAGCAGACCCTCAACCAGTTGCTCGTGGAAATGGACGGTTTCGAGTCCAACGAGGGCGTCATCCTCATTTCGGCAACCAACCGTCCGGACGTCCTCGATCCGGCCCTGCTGCGTCCCGGCCGATTCGACCGCCAGGTCGTCGTCCCCCTGCCGGACATCAAAGGGCGGGAGAAAATCCTGAAGGTCCACATGAAAAAAACCCCGGTCGGAGAAGACGTAAAACCGGTTATCCTGGCCAAGGGCACACCCGGCTTCTCCGGGGCCGACCTTGAGAACCTGGTCAATGAAGCCGCCCTGCTGGCGGCCAAGCGCAGCAAGGAAAAAGTGGGCATGGAAGACCTTGAGGATGCCAAGGACAAAGTCTACATGGGCTTGGAGCGCAAATCCAAGGTAATCAAGGAAGAAGATCGCAAAACCACAGCCTACCATGAAGCGGGGCACGCCCTGGTGGCTCGTTTTCTGCCCAACACCGACCCGGTCAATAAAATCACAATCATCCCGCGCGGCCGGGCCGCCGGCATCACCTGGTTTCTCCCGGAAGAAAGAGATTTCAAGTATAAAGACCAGTTGGAAAGCGAATTGGCGGTTGCCTTTGGCGGACGGGTGGCCGAAGAGGTTGTGTTCGACCGGATAAGCACCGGAGCTTCCAATGACATCAAGCAGGCTACCGATCTCGCCCAGAAGATGGTGCGCACCTGGGGTATGAGTGCGGAACTGGGCCCCATGTCCTACGCCAAAGGGGAGGAACAGGTTTTCCTGGGGCGTGAGATAGCCCAGCATCGGGATTATTCGGATGAAACAGCCCTGAAAATCGATACCGAAATCACCAAGCTGATCCACACCGCCTATGATCGGGCCAGGCAGGTCCTGGACGAAAATATGGACCTGCTGCACCAGCTGGCGGACCTGCTGCTCGAAAAGGAAACCGTTTTAGGCAACGAGCTGGATGCCCTGATCCTTAAAAAACGGCCGGAATTCGAATTCACCTCAAAGCTCGACGACGATCTTATCCCGGATAAAAAGAAGCAGAAGACGGAACCTGCGGCAAAAGAGGAAAGCGCGGCGACGGACGCGGACAGCCCGAACAAAACCCCGGAGGCAGAACAGCCGGCCGATACGCCTGCTGCCGATGACAGCACTGACGACGAGCCCAAAGAGTAGTCCGCCATGAAGTCCTATACACTAAAATGGCAGGGACACTGCCTGGCGCTCGGTAAGCGTACCTGTGTCATGGGAATTCTGAACACCACCCCGGACTCCTTTTCCGACGGTGGCCGGTTTTTCAACCGGGAAGATGCGTTGGTCCAGGGAGAGGAACTGGTGGCAGCCGGGGCCGACATTTTGGACATTGGCGGCGAATCGACGCGGCCCTTCTCCGCAGGCGTATCCGAGGAAGAGGAAATCCGCCGGGTTCTGCCGGTCATTGAAACACTGGCTCCCCGCATACCGGTTCCCATCTCCATCGATACCACCAAAGCAGCCGTAGCCAAAAGGGCTGTCGATGCGGGAGCTGCCATCATAAACGATATCAGCGCCATGCGACAGGATCCCGCCATGGCGCCTGTAGCCGCTGCCTGCGGGGTGCCGCTTATCCTGATGCATATGCTCGGCACACCACGCACCATGCAGGTTGACCCGGCCTATGGCGATCTTTTCGGGGAGATAGGCGATTTTCTAGCCGGGGCCATTAAAAAGGCCGTGATCAACGGCATTGATCGGAAACTGCTCATCGCCGATCCAGGTATCGGCTTCGGCAAGACCGTGGAGCATAATCTGCTGCTGGTTAAGCACATGGACGTATTTGCAAGCCTGGATGTGCCTTTGCTGATCGGGCCGTCCCGCAAGGCGTTTATCAGGACCATACTCAAGGGAGATTCGGAACGGGAAGTGACCCCTGATCTACCGGAGGTGGCAGTCGGCACCCAGGCCGCCGTAGCAGCCGCCGTATTAAGCGGTGCCCATATCGTAAGGGTTCATGATGTGGCGGCCACCCGGGCGACCGTCACCCTGGCCGATGCTCTCCGGCGGGTCTAAAAGCAGCGCCTTAACCACACACACACCAATACAACCATGCCGAGACAAGACAGGCCGTCTACAAATACTCGCAAGTATCTGCTCTGGCTTTTTCTAGGCATCGGTGCTGTCGGTGTGATTCTGGGAACGCTGCAAGTTTTGCCCGGTATTCGAACCGGGGAAAAAGAGATTGCGGCTGAACTTGTTTTGACCGGGTTGCCGGAAGGCCTTATCAGCATGCACCCACCTGTAAAGGTCATCGGGGCCCGGGTGAAGGGACCAGCCGCCCTGTTAGCCGGGCTCGCCGAAAAACAGGTAACCTGCACCCTGAACCTGGCCGGGATGGCCCCGGGAATGACGTCGCTGCCCATTGCAGCTGAGCACTTCGGACTGTCCCCGCAACTGCAGGTTACGGCAATCACACCGACATCGGTTACCCTCCGGATAAAAGCCGCCGACCAGAAAACACTCCCGGTGTACATAGCCATTGCCGGCAAGCCGGCCGCCGGTTACACGGTCATTGATACCTTTGCGGTACCCGGTAAGGTTACCGTATCCGGACCTGAAAAGCAGCTCAGCGGCATGGAACGGGTCATGACCAAACCGATATTTATCGAGGGCATTGCCGACTCCGCTAAACGGGAGACGGCCCTGGACCTGCCCCCCGGTGTGCGTGTCATCGGTTTGGACAAGGCCCTGGTGGCCGACATTCGCATTGGCGAAAAGACCGACCGCCGCACCTTTACCAACATCCGCATAATCGCCAGAGGCACCGGATATACGGCCGTGTTTTCACCGCCTGACATTACGCTGGAGGTGGAGGGCCCGGCCAATACCCTGGCCCAGTTGAACCAAACCGCTGACATAACCGCCTCTGTGGATCTGCAAGGCATCAAACCGGGCGCGTATGTCAAACGGGCCTCAATCTCCTTACCGCTGAGTATCACGCTGGTAAAGGCCGAACCGGAGCTGTTCACGGTGTCGGTCAGCAAGAAAGCTACCCCGGCGCACACTTCGGCAGGTGCCGGGGCACCGCAATGAAACCCGGGCCAAGCGCGCACCGTTTGTGCCTAACCGGTGCCCGTCCACAAATGGTAGGTTTTATTTCTCAGCACGGGTCCGGCGAAGCCCCGGGGGCAAAGACGGGAGGCTCGCGCGATTCTGAAACCGGAGGCATGGGACGCTATTTTGAGGATAGCGCTATGGCTACACTGCGTGCTCATAAGAGCGAAAACGCCGCTCTGGGCTAAAAGATGCCTTTTGTGGAGGGGCACTGACTATGAGAGGAGGAACCTGAAACATGCTGCTGGTAATAGATGTCGGCAATACCAATATTGTGCTGGGAATATTCCAAGACGGCGATCTCATACAAGACTGGCGCGTGCGCACAGAGCACAACACAACAGAGGATGAATTCAATATCTTGATAACCAGTCTTTTTGCCGATGGAAAAATCGTCCGCGGAGATATCGACGAAACCATCATCTCCAGCGTCGTACCGCCCATGATCACTATCCTGGATTCATTTTGCACCCGCTACCTAGGTCATCGGCCGCAATGGGTAGACGCCCGAAGTTCCGGAATCATGCCGATCCTGTACAGCAATCCCATGGAAGTGGGCGCGGATCGCATCGTGAATGCTGTCGCCGCCTATGAAAAATACAAGCACAGTTTGATCATCATCGATTTTGGGACGGCCACGACCTTTGATGCCATCTCGACCCGGGGTGAATACCTGGGCGGGGCCATCAGCCCCGGCATCCATATCGCGGCCGAGGCCCTGTTTCGAAAAGCCTCCAAGCTTCCCAGGGTGGAAATCTACGCCGCACCGGAAACCGTAATCGGCAAGGACACGGCCGGTAGCATCAAATCAGGTATGATCTTCGGTTATGCTGGTTTGGTGGACGGCATGGTAGACCGCATGGCAGCTGAAATGGGCGATTCACCCACAGTGATTGCCACCGGTGGACTAGCCCCCTTGATGCAGGATGTCACCCGTAACATCGCGTCGGTAGAACCACTGCTGACCCTCGAGGGACTACGCCTCATCCATGCAAAATCCAAAGCTTAGGCAGCATTAGGACCTATCTTAAAAAACGGATTTTGTTTTAAAATATAGGCGGCCGCGCACATCAAACCGGAGGTGCCAGTGAAGCCAATGCCTTGCGTGGTAAATACGCCAGTATTTCGAAGGCTTGATATGAGCGCCCAACGCCGCGTTTGGGCCAAAAGACTTTTTCAAGAGGGGTTCTATCGCCGGCGGGCTAAAGGTGGGCGGCTTTCGGTTCATGGCGGGACCGCGCTTTATCGGCGGTCGCCTGATCGATATCGAAAATCTGCCCGGAGAGATAATCTTTGGTCTTGTAGCGGGTGATGGACATCAGTTTCTTGGTGATTTCGCTCATCCGGGTAACCTGGTCGACGATAGCCGCCACCCTTTTACTGAGCGGGTTGTTCGCGTCGGCCTCCAGCATCAACAGATCGGCATGGCCCGATACCGCCTGCATGGGCTGATTCATTTCATGGCAGACTGCCCCGGCCAGTTCAATGACGCCCTGCAGCTTTTCGCGCTGCATACGCTCGAACTCCGAGTGTTTCTGATCCCGCATATCGATAAAACTTTCAATTAGACAGGCCTGCTCCCCGATGGTCACCGGAATCACCGATTTCAATACCGGAATCTCTTCACCACTGGCCGTAATCAAAGCCCCTTCGAAATTCTCTCGCGGCTGCCAGCCATGCATAAGCGGGCCGTGTTCGGGCTGTAGGGGACAGATGTATTTATGGTAATCGGTTCCCAACAGGTCCGCGCGCGAACAGCCGATGATGTCCAGTGCTTTGGCATTGGCATCGACTATCCGGTGCGACCCGGCATCCAGGATGACGATCCCGGTGGGGATGGAAAACAAAATGGCTTCGATACGCGCTTTGCTCTCGCGCAGCAGTTTCTCGGTTTTGATCCGCTCGTAGTGTTCAATGCTCTCCAGGGCATTGGCCGTATTGCGCATGACAATGGAGAGCAGGTCCCGGGACACATCGGGGACGGAGTTCGCCCGATCCGAAAAGAGCCCCACAAACATACCCCGCACCCTGGAACTGGTGGCGACAATATGTAAAAGCAGCTGTTCGGAATAGTCCTGCGAGGGGATGACCACGCCTTTCTTTTCCCGAATGGCCCAGGCCACAAGGCCCTTATCGATCATGAACCCCATTTCACGCTCAACCCAGGCGACCTTGTCAACCGGGTTGCAGTGGGCAAGTTTAAAATCGGAACTCTCCGGATCCACCAGGTAAAAAGCCCGTGCTTTGAACTTCATCAGATGGCGGATCCTTTTCTCTGCTTCCTGTAAAACCTGAGCCGGGTTGGCCACCTGGTTGATCTGTTCCTGGAAGTCCCCGATGGACAGCGCCATTTCGAGGGCATTTTGGATATAACGCCGGTTCTTTTCCAGGTAATCCACCCGGGCTTCGTATCTGTTGATTTTATTATCGCTGGTCATAACCAATCCATCATATTTAAAACGATCTACCGACCGACTGCCGGACAGATCAAGTGGTCTCGACAAACAATGATTCCAGTGGCGCAAACTGGTGCAGGGCCTGCTCAATGACCCCCTTAAAACTGGCCGACGGCAACCCATACTGCTCCCAGGCCTCCTCATCAAAGCCGGCGATTCGGCACTCTCCGCTGCTGCCCAACGCCAGGCTGTTGGCCATGATATCCGCCATATGTACAATGGTGGCCTTTACCGGGTCTTTGGCCCGCAGCGGACGGTGATGAAAATAGATATTGCTCTCCAGGGACAAGGGCAATTTCCATTTTTCCAGCAGGTACTTACCGATGCGGGCATGGTCCCAGCCCAGAATTTCTTTTTCCGCCTCCAGCAGGAGACGGTTCTGGGTACGGTTCAGGTTCAGGATAACCCTGGCCCGGTCCGGGAAATATTTATAAATGATCAGCCGGCCAATGTCGTGCAACAGCCCTGAAATGAACAGTTGTTCGGTTTGCTGGATATTTTTATGCGCCGCCATGACCCGGGAAAGAATCCCGCAGGCCAGGCTGTGCCGAATAAACGCATTCATACTGATGATCCCTTTCGGGATACTCTTGAATATCTGCATGGTGCTGATCCCCAGGGCCAGGCTGGTAATCTCTTTTGAACCGATCAGGGTCACGGCCCGGGTAATGCTGTCAATGCGCGAAGGAAATCCATAGAAAGCCGAATTCACCACCCTCAGCAACAAGGCTGCAATACTGGGGCTTTTATTTACGATGCGGGCAATGTCCTGCGCCGATGCCAGCGGCGCGGCGATGACCTCGTTCAACTCATAAATAATGGACGGAATTTCAGGCAGCTTGATATCGGTCAGATCAATGGTCTTGCGCACATCCGCCTTTTTCATTTTCAGGCTGGCTTCCGCATCCCCGGCTACCTCCCGTGGCGTGATTTCCAAAAGGTCTCGCCGACTGCGATGCTCAATGGAAAGCCAGAACAGCTCCTTCAGGGCCGGGTGATCGCGATTCACATGCTGATACTGCTGCTCCATCAGAGCGGTGACCCGTTTGACTACCTCGGGGTCGACATCAATATCCAGCCCCTCATCCTTATCCTGGTCGCCTTCAACCATCACCTCGGTAACCCCCCAGATCTTGAAAATCCTCTGGTGTTCAGCTTTCACCTGCATCCCCTTGGAAAGCAACAGACGCGAGGAGACATCCCGGACATCCTCGCACAATACGAGGCCTTCAGTTAATTTGTCTACGTGTACGAGTCCCATAGTGAATATCCGTCTTTTTGGGGGTAGTGGGTTTTGTAGATGCTGCGACAGATACACGGATAGCGGGTCGCCGCTCACCGATCCTCCCTATTATCCGTTATATCGGCATTCTCCGGGCGAACTTTAGGCCCGCCGGCTGATTTGCATAGGGAGTGGCAACTTTTTGGATTTAAAGTGGAATTGTCTGAGAAAAAGATAGGATGGTCAGGCGCGGCCGCTACTTTTTTGCAGATACCCTAAAAAACCGCGCACACTGTTGGCCATGAACCCGAGTTCCCGCTGCTGGTCTGCATCGGAAAACCGGTTGAAACCGTTGAGCAGGGGATCTCGCTCAAGGAGGACCGCCCGGCCCGCTGCTACCTGATCGCCCCCGCCAGTCTCCGTCAAGAGCCGGCTGAGTTCCGCGGCCCAGAACTGCAGCTGCCGGCGGTGCGCCCTGAGCAACTCAGCCGGCTGCCGCGTCAGACCAAAATGGCCGAAGCACATACGCTGGCAGGAGACCTGCGCAAGCGCCTGGATACTCTCCAGGCTGGTCTCGAGATAAAATTTCGGTGGGGTAGCCGGTCTTAGATAATAGCTGCCGGCCAATTCCCGGTATACGCCGCTGGCTTCTCCCGCGAAGAGGGTGCCATTGATCAGGTAGCTCACATGGTGAACCGCATGCCCGGGGGTCAGGATGACCTCAAATCCGGGGGTCCTCATATCCTCTACCGCTACCACCTGTTCGGCCGGCACGGGGGCAATGGGACCATATGCCCGGGCCGTATCACCCAGGGTGGCGACACTGCCCGCCCACAACCGGGCAGGATCAACCAGATGTTCAACCGCCCTGGCATGGCAGACAACCTTTGTATCGGGGAAGTGTTTCGCCAGATCACCAACGCCGCCGGAGTGATCGATGTGGATATGGGTCAGCAAGATGGCATCTAAGCGGAAAACGCCAAGATCTCTGAGGGCGGCGGTCAGCACCGGGATGGTAACCGTTGGACCGGGGTCGATCAGGTAAGTACGGTCGCCCCTGACCAGCCAGGCATTGATAAACCGATCGAAACCGGGCAAGTTCTGGGGGAGCGGGATTAGGGTGAGCTGTTCACCGAAATTTTCAACCGGGGGCCGTATCAATCCATCCCCATTTCAGCTTTCAGGGTTTTGATTTGCCGGCGGAGGTCTTCGGCCTGGCGACTGCCGGGAGTTGCCGCCTGCAGCCGACGGATAAGGCCCAGCAGAATCATTTCGCTGCGGTATTCCGCACAGGTATAATTGCTCTGTTTATTCGTATCCGATGCCATTGTCTATCGTTTCAAATAGTTTAAAAGCTATTTCAAATAGTGGATTTCGGTCCACTAATTGACAAAGCTACCTCAAACAACGGATTTTGGTTCAAGGTCAAGGCGGCCGCGAAGATCAGACCGGAGGTGCCAGCGAAGCCAATGCCTTGCGTGGTGAATACATCGAGTATTGCGAGGATCTGATATTCGCGCCCAACACAGAGATTGAGCCAAAAGCCGTTGTTTGAGGTAGCTTTTAGGCGCGGCCTGTTTTGACCAGCGACTCCTTGTATACCCGGTAAAAAATATCATTCTCGATGATACCGTGTTTAAGAACCTTCTCGATGTCATCCATATGGGAAACACCGATGATCATGTTCACACTTTTATGAAACGCCGCCATATTGTCGTTCGTTCGAAAACGATCGGAGATCAGGGCGACGAAAATATTACGGCGGACGCCCATCGTCAGGGTGGCCAGGTAGCGCAGCACATTGTTGTGATCGGGGTCGGGCGTATCGAATTTTTCATTCACCACGATCATGTCGAAAACGTGAAAGCGCATCTGTTTGAGGGCCTCGCGTGAATTGGCCGGATGGGTTACCTGGTATCCCAGGGATTCCAGGGCGGCCTTGATTTTGCCGCGGTAAACCGGATCACCCTCACAGATCAGCGCGGTTTCCACCCCCTCCTCCAGAAAATCAAAAGGACGATCGGCGGAATCGTAACCGGCATCGGAATCGGCTTCGTCAAAAGTCGGGACGGACGCCTGGTCTTCAGCCGGCGGAGCGGCTTCGGCCGGTGGTTCCTCGGCCTGGGGCGAAACCGTTATCTTTTCTTTGCATTTAGGGCACTTAATAGCAAAAGCCTTGCCCTGGGGAACTTTTTCGTCCGGAATTTTGAAATTTGCCTGGCACTTTTCGCAAGAAACGTCCATCACCCGCTCCTCTCTTTGGAAGTCATCTAAGCATGAAATTTGGGCTCAAGGTCTAGTCTGTGCTCTACGGGATATGCCTGCAAAACCGGGCAGTCGCAAATAGCCTACCAGGAGGCACCAGTGAAGCCAGGGTCTTGCGTGGTAAAACCCGCATGTATGACGAAGATTTAATATGAGCGCTCAATGCCGCACAAAACCCAATGACGTTTACTAGATGGTTTCTAATGTTTTTTCCTGCCATAGCTGCGATCCACCTGCAGATCTTCAATATCAGTGGTCGCCTCCCCACGGCCGGCCTTGACCATATCAAGGCCACGCCCCACGATCCCTTTACGGGAAGCATAGGCCATGGCTGTCTCCTCGGTAATCTGGCCCTTCTCGTAAAGTCCGACGATAAACTTATCAAAGGTCGTCATACCGAAGGCTTCACCGGCATCGATAATTTCATAAAACGTCTTGCCTTCGGATTCACCCTGGAGAATCGTATCCTTGACCCGTAGATTGCTGCCCATGATTTCAAATGCGGCCACCCGGCCGCCGCCTACTTTGGGCAGCAGGCGCTGACAGACGATCCAGCGCACCGTATCCGCCAGCCGGATCCGGATCTGGTTCTCTTCGTCGGTGGGGAACATACCCAGGATACGGTTAATGGTCTGGCCGGCGTCCACGGTATGCAGGGTGCTTAAGACCAAATGGCCGGTCTCGGCCGCACTGAGGCCGATCTCAACCGTTTCCCGGTCGCGCATCTCACCCACCAGAATTACTTTGGGCGCCTGACGCAAAGCTGCCCGCAGGCCGCTGGCAAAGGTGTCGAAGTCGTTGCCCATCTCCCTCTGGTTGAAGGTGGATTTCTTGTGGGGATGCTGATACTCCACTGGATCTTCCAGGGTTACGATGTGGACCGACTTTTCCTCGTTGACTTCATTTAGAACCGCAGCCAGCGAGGTGGTTTTACCGCTGCCGGTAGCGCCCGTAATGAAGATGATCCCGTTTTTCTCCTCGGCCATTTTCAAAAATGGCGAGGGCAGGTTCATGTCTTGCACCGTGGGGATCTTGCTTTCGAGTTTCCGCAAGACAATGGAGTAATTACTCAGCTGGGAGAAGATATTGACCCGGAAGCGGGCCTTGCCCGGCAGGTCATAGGAGCAGTCGCAGGAGCCTTCGATCAACAATGTTTCGGTGAGCCGGCGATCCTGGTTGACCAGGTTCAACGCGAATATTTCCGTCTGAAACGGGGTTAGCTCCATAAACGCCGGCTGCATCTCAACCGGCGTCAGTTGACCTGAACTTTCCACCTGGAAGGCCTTGCCCACGGTGATATTCAGGTCCGACACGTTGTCGAATGAATCCAGCATCCGGGCCAGTATATGGTCAACTTCCTGTTTTTTCATATTGGTCCCCCTTTGTACTGATATACGACCAACCAACCGCGCCCGGCAACTTAAGCATCCGTAAAATCCGTGGGCGGGTTTTTCAGAAACGGCCGGAAGCGCCCTTTCTCGTTGGATTTCATATAGGCCTCATCCGGACTGATCCGGTTGGCATTCAAATGATCCATGATGGCATCGTCGAGCAGCTGCATGCCGTACTTTTTCCCGGTCTGGATGGATGAAGATATCTGGTGGGTCTTGCCCTCCCGAATCAGATTCCGGACGGCGGAGGTGGCGATCATGATCTCCATGGCCGCGCAGCGGCCTTTTTTGTCGATCCGTTTAAACAGCACCTGGGCGATCACCGCCCGAATGCCATCTGAAAGGGTACTCCGGATCTGGGCCTGTTCACTGGAGGGAAACACCTCGATAATCCGGTCTACGGTCTTCATGGCGCTGGAAGTATGCAAGGTACCGAAAACCAAATGCCCGGTTGAAGCGGCTTCAATGGCCAGAGAAATCGTCTCCAGATCACGCATTTCGCCCACCAGAATCACATCAGGATCTTCACGCAGGGCTCCCTTCAGGGCTGCGTGGAAGCTTTTCGTGTGCATCCCCACTTCCCGGTGGTTAATGATGCAACTCTGACTCTTATGTACAAACTCAACCGGGTCTTCAACGGTGATGATGTGGTCTTTACGCGCTTTGTTGGCCACGTCGATAATAGCAGCCAGGGTGGTCGATTTGCCGCTGCCCGTCGGCCCGGTCACCACGCAAAGCCCCCGGGGCAGAGTTGCCAGCTTGGAGATGACGGGCGGCAGGCCGAGCTGTTCGGCCGTGAGGATATCACTGGGAATTTCCCGGAAAACAGCGGCCACACCATATTTTTGCATGAAGAAGTTGGCCCGGTACCTGGCCAGCCCGGGAATTTCATAGCCGAAATCCACATCGCCGGTTTCCTCAAACACCTTGACCTTGTCTTCAGGCGCGATCTCATAGAGCATGGCCTTGAGTTCGTCGTTATCCAGGACCTTGTATTTAATCCGTTCTATCTCGCCCATCAGCCTGAGCGCCGGTGGCTGGCCCGAAACCATATGGAGATCGGAGGCCCCCTGTTCGTTCATCAGCTTGAAGAATGCGTCTATTTTAGCCATTTAAGTTCCCCCATGTTGAACCGATCGGTTTGTAGGTAACTCGTTTTAGCGATAAAGATGACCCGGCATTACGGCCGGCAGCGGCGAATCCCGGGGGTCATGCGGGGTTTTTTCTAGGAAAATTCAACAACTGCAGTCTATCGTCCTGTTCGTCGTGGGCTTTCATTTCTTCCTTGCCCGTTTCCAGGATCTTTGTATGGATTTCGATGATAGACTGGATTTGCGATTCAATCTGCTGGCGCTGCCGTTTGAGTTCGGCAATGTCTTCATGCAGCTGGGAAAGACGTTTGTGTGCCCGTTGCAGCAGTTTTTCAGCCTTAACTTCGGCATCGGCAATGATCAGATCGGCCGATTTCTTGGCGTTGCTTTTCATCTGCTCCATGACCGTTTGCGAGTTTACCAGAGCGCTTTTGAAAGTTTCTTCGCGCTCACGGTACGCCGCCACCTCTCGTTTGCTGCGTTCGAGGGCTCTTTCCAAGCGCTCCATCCGTTCAGCCTGGGCCTGCAGAGCCTCGGCCACCTGCTCCAGGAAGGCATCGACCTCTTTGACGTCGAAACCCCGAAACTTGACCCGGAACTGTCGATTCTGAATGTCGAGCGGGGTAATATCCATGCTATTCACCTCCCGGAAGGGCCGGTTGTCACATCATTGATCTGGATAGACCCACCAGGCTGCCCACCAGAAATTTTTGCAGAAAGATTAAAGCCATAATGACAATTATCGGAGAAATATCGAGTCCGCCCAGATCCAGCGGCAGGGCTCGGCGAACACGATGCAGCACGGGCTCTGTGGCATTGTGAATAAACCGTACAATCGGATTGTAAGGATCCGGGCTTACCCAGGATAGAACAGCGCGCGCAATAATCACCCAGAGATAGATTGTCACAGCGTAATCAACAACTACAGCCAGCGCGAACAGAAAGTTACCGAAAACGAGCATCTATGTACCTTTAAAATTTGAACCTTAGTTAAAAAAATTAAATATATTCTGGCAGGTAAGTCAAGAATTTTCGCCGGTTAGGCGACAGTTGCACCCGTAGCAACCGGTTGTATAGACCGCACCCGGCTGCCTGAAAACGGGTTTCATGAATACTATCAGCTCTAACCATAAAGCCTCTTTGGTGACAATCAAGTCACCAAAGAGGCTTTGGATGGCTTCATTGGGATGACGGGCTGCCATCGCAGGACCGGGGCATCACCCGCCGGCGATCATGGGAATCAACACGACTTCGGCGTTGTCCGGAACCAGGGTATCCTTGAATTTCGGCCGGGAGACCGGTTTGCCGTTCAGGCGAATCACAGCGTACTGCTCGGGTTTCTCAACGTAATGCAACAGCTGTTCAACGTCCATGCCCGGCTGCCAGGGATACTGCTTACCGTCCATCGTTATCATGCGGTCACTCCGTTGGCCTGCAAGACTTCGAGCACCTCCGGAAAATCGATGCCCAGCCGCTTGACCGTCGCCACCGTGGGGATGCCGTCCGCCGTCCAGCCGCGGCGCTTGTAGACCGCGTCCTGCAGTTTCTCATACTGGGCTTCGCGGTGCTTGCGCAATACGGCTACTTTTTCTTCCGAGGACAGTCCCTCAACGGTCACGGCATACTTTTCAACCAGCTGCTGGTCATAGCGCTCCTGCCGGGATTCGTACTCTTCTACCGTCACCGGCCCCACCGCCCGGTAGGGAATTGTATCCTGCTCCCGCCGGCCGTAGCCCATTTTCAGGTTGAACACCCGCTGAAAATTGTAAACCGCCTCGCTCATCACAATCAGGTCATCCGGGGCTGCCTGGCGCCCGGTCACCGAGGAAAAATAGTCGGCGTACCAGTTCACGTGCTTCATCACTTTGGCCGGTTCGGGGGTATCCTTATTATCCTCGGGAACGATGTCGTTCCAGGGCAGCTTACAAAGACCGCAGAGGCCGAACCAGGTGCGGAGCATCGGGAACCAGTGCAGGGCTTCGGCCTTCTCTTCGAACGTCGGCATGAAATTGTGAACCATGTCCAGGAAAATCAACCAGGCCTCGTCGTGCTGGGCACCTTTGAGGGCCATGCCGTAGCCGCCCTGCTGGGCCAGGGATTCCTTGGTCATATACTCCGAGAACTCGAGCCCCTTGGACTCCATGCCGATGTCCTGCAAAATGGCGGCATCCGCACCAAAATCCCGGGCGAAAATCTCCTTCATGCGCCGGATCCCTTGTCCGATCACGGTCCCGAACCCTTCCCCGCGGGCCATCTGGTGGACCAGTTCGAGCGCATCTAAACGGTTGCCGAAGAACAGCTGCATCCCGCCGGTGTGCTCGCTGGTAATCTGGTTCATCTCGAAGCACTCCATGACAAAGGCAATGGACGTACCGACCGAGATGGTATCGAGGCCATACGTATCACAGTAGAAATTCATTTCCAGGATCGTGGAGGGGTCGAAAATACCCAGGTTCGAGCCGCATCCGGCAATGGTCTCGTACTCCGGCCCGTCCACAAACACCTTCTGGCCTTTGTAGGGGCCGGTAAACGGTACGAAATCACGAACCCCATGGGAACAGGCGACGGTGCAGCCGCGCCAGCAGCCGTCGAAGCCCTTATCGAAAATATGTTCAAAGACTTCGCTGCCTATGAGGTTACCGCCGGTATGGGAGCCAAACTTAAAATTATGGGTGGGCAACAGATCAAAGTCATTCATGATGGGCACCAGGTGGGAGGTCCCCAGCGAAGCCATCTTGTTCTGCTTGGGATCCAGGCTGACAATCTCCTTGGAGTGCAGCTTGGCGACTGTTTTGAGGGCATCCAGGTCATCCGGGTTGTTGGATTTCAGCGAAACCGTGTTCCAGCGGGCCACGATGGCTTTTATCCCCTTGTCGGCAAACACGGTGCCGATACCGCCGCGGCCGGCCTGTTTGTAGCGGGTCATCTTGCGCTGGCCGTCGTACCAGGTAAAATTCAGGCAGCCGAAAAAGGTGTTTTTAGCACCCGTCCCCGAGGATACGACTGAGATGTGACTTTTTTTACCCTGCCCGAAATAATCGGTCAGGGCGGCGGACAGGGCATAGGAGTCGTCGGTGAGGCCTGGCATATCCAGAATTTCGACTTTCTGATCGATCCCGTCTATCAGGATGACGGCGTCGCCGCCGGCCTGGCCGCGGACCTCGAGGGCATCGAAGCCGGAAAACTTCAGATAAGGCCCGAAATAGCCGCCGACATTGGAATCGACGACCGAACCGGTCAGCGGCGACAGGGATGTGACGATGCTTTTGCCCGAACCGGGGTAGGCCGGCGTCCCACCCATGGGACCGCTGGCGATACAGATGGCGTTTGCGGGGTCGTTCCAGCGGGTTTCACCGCTCACCGCATTCCACAGCAGCCAGAGATCGAATCCCTTGCCCCCAACGAAAATGTCTTTCATCTGCTGGGACACGGGGTTGATGCTGATCGTGCCTCCCGACAGATCGATCCCGAGCGTCTGGTTCGCATAGCCTTTTTCTATGACCGGTCGTTCATAGGCCAATGTCTTGATTGTGTTTACCTTTAATTGAGTCATTTCTGGCAACTCCTTGAATGCGTATCTTTGGGTAACTTGCTGATTGAATCCGTATATCATGAACGCCCGCCGGTCGATACAGAAATCTGTCTGCGGGCTTCAGGCTGGAAGCTGTCTCAAAAAAGTCTTTTGCCCCAATCTCGGCGTTGGGCGCTAAATTGGCGAGTAAATCGCCTCCGTAAGGAATACTGCTTATTGTAGAGCGGACCAAACCCTCGAAATACTGGAGTATTCCTCCGGTTCGAATGTAGTGCCCGCCGCAGCTTGAATCAAAATCCCTTTTTTGAAAAAGCGTCTAAACTACCGGCCCGTTTGTGATGGGTGGCCTTGTAATTACTTCAGGGCTTCTTCACCACCGCCGAACTGCCTCTCCAGGGAAAACTCTTTCAAAATCACGTCGTCGTCAGCCCGGCCGGTTCCGGTGATGGCCCGGGCGGCCACTTCGCCGATACCCGGGCCGAGCATATAGCCCTGTCCGCACATCCCGGTCACATGGAAGAACCCTTCCACGCTGCTGTTCCAGCCTACCAAAGGGGCACCGTCCGGCGACATGGGGTACAGGCCGCGCCAGACGCGGCGTACCCGGACATTCTGCAGCCGCGGTACGAGGCTGACCATGCGTTTGCATACCTGCGGCAGGAAAATGGATGTCTCCCGGTGATCGGTCCCGATGATGGGCGGATCCGGCGTGATGCAGAACACCACTTGCCCGTGCCGGTTCTGGTAGAAATAATAGTTTTGGGGGCCGGTCCCGGGCCGCAGGTCCACAACCATGCATTTGAAAAAAGGCTGCACCGGTTCGGTGATCGCGCCTTCGTGGGAATCCGGAATGACCGGAATGTCGATGCCGGCAGTCTGGCCCAGGGGCTGGGAATAGGCCCCGGCCGCATCGACCACCACCGGGGCTGTATAGTCCCCGCGATCCGTCACCACCCCGGTGACCCGGCCGCCGTTGGTCAGGATTTTTTGAATCTTTTCCTTGAACCGGAAAACAGCGCCCCTGGCCAAAGCCTGCCGGTAAAACGCGTTGATAGCCAGCAGGGGCGAAGCCGAACCGTCCTTGGGCGAGAACGTCCCGCCTTTCAGGCCGCGGGTTACAATGCCCGGCATCTGCGCCGCCACGGCATCCGGGCCGACGAATTCGATTTCAAGACCGTGTTTTTTCTGGATCGGCAGAATACTTTTCAGGGCGGTTTCTTCTATCTCCCGATAGACCGGAAACAGATACCCCCCCTGCAGCCATTCGATATCGTCCCCATATAAAGTCTGCCAGGTGGAAAAAATTTCCAATGACCGCAGACCACAGAGAATCTTGCCCCGTGTGGAATGGGTCGCCCGGATACCCCCGATGGCATGTTTGTTCTCGCCTTGACCAGGGGAAGGCTTTGCATCGATCACCAGCACTTTAGCGCCGGCGTCTCCCAGGGCCAGGGCCGTGGGAATCCCCACGGAACCTGCCCCGATTATAATCACATCGTAATTACGCATCGCCAATACCTCCCGGTACCCCGGCCAGCACCCCCATGGGAGCTTCCACGAAAAGCGGCCGGTCAACCCGGTCCGTTACCTCGCCAAGATCCACACCCTCCTCCTGGAAAATCCGCCAGATCATGGATCGGCACGTTTTCGAGCCGCAGGCCCCCATGCCTGCTCGATTCAAGGCTTTGAGCTGGTTCATATCCCGCACGCCGCTCTGGATGGCGTCCCGGATTTCTCCGGCCGTAATGCGTTCACACCGGCAGATCACGGCTTCATCCGGCAGCGGGGCACTGGAATAGAGTTCATCGGGATCCAGGTCCAGATCAGGTTGAATCCGGATGCCGATCGCCTGCTTGGCGATGGCCCGCGGCAGTTGGACCTGGACCATCAAGGTCCCGGGGTATTTCTTGCGATTGGCCACCACCCGCTTCACCGGAAACTCCCCCAGTATCCGACCATCGTCGTCGGTAATCGCAATGGTCTGTCCCTTGCCGACGCGATCGCGCCAGATCTCATAAGGCAGTGTGACCACCGGTTGTTCGGGGTCTTCTCGGTAATCGACCACGGTGACCGCCAGACCCGGGCAAATGGCCACACAACCCAGGCATCCCTGGCAGGCCCCTTCAGTGGTACAATAGGGCAACCCGGTAATGTCGTCTCTTTCGGTCCGGATAATTTTTTCCGGGCACACGGAGGTACAGGGGTTGCAGGGTACCTCCTGAAAACAGTGGAAAACCGGCAGGACCCCTTCTGTGCCGGCGGCGGGTTCGCGACAGACGACCGGTCCCGGTTTCGACTTCAATACCCGGGCTTTTTCATCCCATGCCGCCGGGATATCACCGTCGTGCCGGCCCAGGGCCCGGGCAATTTTGAGGCCCTCGATCTTACCGGTAAACATGGCGGCGGAGGCCTCGGCGATCTCCTGGGCGTCGCCGGCGGCATATACATCCATGCCCCACTGTTTGGCTTTCAGGTAAAACTCATCGACCTTGGACAACCCCACGGCAATGAGAACCGTATCCACCGCAAACGTGCGGTCGGTCCCGGGGACCACCTGCCAGTTGCTGTCCAGCTGAGCGATGGTCACGGAGCGGACCCGGTCTTCACCGTTGGCCGACACCACGGTGTGCCCGGTATAGATAGGTACCCCCAGCCGCTGCAGTTTGTCGGCGTGCACCTTGTACCCGCCTACTTCCGGGAGGGCTTCGATCAGGGCCGCCACCTCGATGCCGGCCTGGATAGCATGATAGCCGGCGACCAGGCCGACATTGCCGCCGCCGACGATGAGCACCCGTTCCGAACATTTCACGAGGTCGCGATTCACCAGGGTCTGAAACGCCCCGGCACCATAGACCCCCGGCAGGGTGTTGCCGGGAAAGGACAGCATCTTCTCCCGGGCCCCGGTGGCCACCAGCATTTTTGCGGCCTTGATCAGTCGGTAGCGGTTGCCCTGGACGATCCCGATTATCCGGTCGGAAAAAACGCCCACGGCGGTGGCTTCAAGCCACACCTGCACACTGGGATAGGTCTGGAGTTCGTCTTCGAGCAGCCGGGCAATCTCATAACCGCGGGTGCCGGCATAGGAATCGGCAACTGAACCGAAAAATTTATGGGTTTGCAGCACCAGTTTACCACCCAGACGGTCCTTGTCGTCCACCAGCAGCGAATCGATTCCCAATTTGCCCAACTCTACTGCAGCGGATAATCCAGCCGGCCCGCCTCCGATGATCAGAACCTCCGTCTCCTGGATGGGGACATCGCCAGTCGTCACCTGTTGATCGGCGGCGGGGATCTGCGGCAAGCCTGCGACACTCTCGACCTGCATTCCCGCGGCCAGGGGGGGCATGCAGGCCTTCACGGGCATACCGTCAGCCAGCACCAAGCATTGGGAGCATTGGCCATTGGCACAAAACATCCCCTGGGGGCTGCCATCCTTGTGATGGTGGCCAAAAATCTGGTGGCCGCCGGCGAACAGGGCGGCCGATATCATTTCACCTTCGAAACCGGAGAACGCCTGCCCGTTCCAATAAAACTGGACTGCTTGCCTGGCCGGCACAGCCAGCACTGGATGCTGCTCAATCCGTTTGGTTTCCATAACTATCTTATCCGTTCCAATACATTACCTATCAGTTTTCGGGCGTCCGCCGGTTCGGAAAATATTGCCCAGGCCCTTTATAATGGTTTAACCATTATAAAACTCATTTTGATTGGCCTGTTAAGAAGCTTTTTAAAGCCGTCCCGTGCATTATTTACTTGACTTAAAGACGATGTCTTCTTAATTTAACTATTTGGAATTATTGGCATGATATCAAGCAAGCGGATATTAAGCAGGCAGGCCTAAGGAGACTGTAATAATGCTAAACAACAAGAAAATCGGTTTCATCGGCTCGGGCAACATGGGCGCCGCGATGATCAGCGGCCTGATCGACTCGGGCGCTTCCCAGGCGGACAACATCATGTGCTCGGATGTGCGCGAGGAGGCTCTCCAGGATCTGGAAGCCAAATTCGCCATCTCCACTTCCACCAGCAATATCGCGGTGGCAACTGAGGCGGACATCATCATACTCGCCATCAAGCCCCAGATCATGGTCCCGGTCCTGCAGGAAATCAAGGACTGCCTCGACCTTTCCAAAATCATCGTCTCCATTGCCGCCGGGGTTCCCCTGGCTGCTATCGAAGCCTGCCTGAACAAAGATCTGCGGCTCATCCGCGTAATGCCGAACGTGGCGGTGGCGGTACGCGAGGGTGCGGCTGCCGTCGCCGCCGGGGCCCATACCCTGCCAGAGGATATCGACCTGGCCATGGAGATCTTCAACTCAGTGGGCAAGAGCATTTTTCTAAAAGAAAACAATTTGATGGATGCTGTTACCGGTTTGAGCGGTAGTGGTCCGGCCTATATATTTATGGTGGTGGATGCCCTGGCGGACGCCGGTGTCAAGGTAGGCCTTTCGCGACCGGACGCCCTGCTGCTGGCCTCCCAGACCATCCTGGGGGCCGCCAAGATGTTGATCGAAACCAAAGAGCATCCCGGGCAGCTGAAGGATTCCGTCACCTCTCCGGGGGGGACCGCCATCGCCGGCCTGCACACCCTGGAGAAGGGCGGGCTGCGCACCACCTTGATCAATGCCGTGGAAGCGGCTACCCAGCGATCCGTGGAGCTTGGTGAAATAATGATTAAACACTTCGGTGAAAATGGGAAAGAGGGCCGTTGAAAACGGATTCTGCCAAGGCCTGGTCAATTCTCTACCTGCTGGTCCGCACCAGCCTGGGCCTCGTGTTCCTGTGGGCCAGCTGGGACAAGATCCTGTATCCGGATAAGTTTGCGGCCATCATCGCCAACTATGACATCCTGCCGGCCGCGACCATCAACCTGGCCGCCCTGGTACTGCCGTGGATCGAGATGATTTGCGGCGTTTTATTACTGGTCGGGCGCCTGATTCCCGGGGCCGTCCTGGTCTTGAACACCCTGCTGGTTGTTTTCATCCTGGCTACCAGCTTCAACCTCTATCGGGGTCTGGATGTAGACTGCGGCTGCTTTTCGGTAGCGCCCGGCACCGGTGGCAAAACCATTCTGAACCTGGTACGCAACGGGTTGCTGCTGGCCGCCGGCATCTGGCTGTTTTTCTATGCCGCCGGCCACTTGCGGGCAGACCGGTCCACGGACGTATCTACACGGGGAGCAAGGTGAGCGACGATGTTGGTTGAAACAGTCCCATATCCGGCTGCTTTTCTATTTGGCCTGCTCTCATTTTTCTCACCGTGCATCCTGCCGCTCCTGCCGGCCTACTTCAGTTTCATTTCCGGCTATTCCCTGGAAGAACTCGTGGACGGCAGCGATGCCGGCATCCGGAAAAAGGTAGTCCTATCCACAGCCACCTTCGTGCTGGGTTTCTCAACCATTTTCATCGCGCTGGGCATGACCGCCTCCCTGATCGGCAACCTGGCCCACGACTATCGTCATATCATCCGGATTGCCGGCGGCATCCTCATTATCTTGTTTGGGATCCACATGAGCGGCCTGTACAATTTCCGTCTGCTCAATATGGAGGGCCGTCTGCACATGCAAAAAAAGCCCCTGCACGTGCTGGGCGCCTTCCTGATCGGGATGGCCTTTGCCGCCGGCTGGAGCCCCTGCATGGGACCGCAGCTGGGATCGATCTTGATCATGGCCGGCAGCCGGGAAACTATCTGGCAGGGTACGGCATTATTGGGAATCTACTCTGCAGGCCTGGCCATTCCCTTTTTAATCCTTTCCTTCTGCATCAATTATCTTGTACAATTCCTGCAACGGGCGAAAAAAGCGGTCCGTTTCGTGAATGTAACTGCCGGTATCCTGTTGATTGCCATGGGCATTCTTCTATTGACCGACAAATTGACCTTACTGGTCGTGACGGTATAGCCAATTGACCAACAAGATTCTTTTCTATGCGCTCCTGGTCTTCGTGCTCGCGACGACCGCAGCTTCAGGCGCTGCCCCGCAAGGTAAAATCCGCTGGGTGGATTTCAAACAGGCCCAGGCCCAGAGCCGGCAGACCGGCAAGATCATGGTCATCTATTTTTTTTCGGACAATTGCCCCAGCTGCAGCGAAATGGAGAAAACCACCTGGCAGGACGCCCGGATCATCGATGCCCTGAATAACCGCTATACCCCGGTCAAAGTCGATGTGAATAAACACCGGCAGATTGCCAGCCTGTACAAGGTGTATTACCTGCCGACGACCTGGTTCATCAAGCCGGACGGTCAACCTTTCGGCAACCGTCCCGGATACATACCCGCCGAGTTATTGTTAAAGATATTCAAGCGCCTACCGCGATAGATGCCTGCTCCGGCAAACACATCGGATGACGGAAATAAGAAGATTAGAAGCTATCTCAAAAAAGCCTTTTGGCTCAATCTTGGCCTTTGTGCTCACATCAGGTCCTCGAAATACTCAGTGTATTCCTCCGGTCTGATATTCACGGCTGCCTTGACCTTGAACCAAAATTCCTTTTTGAGATAGCTTCTATTTTTTAAAAGACCATTCGGGCAGGAAATTTAAAGACGGGACTCGTCGGAGCGTTTATCCATCATTCTTCTGAACAGCCGCAGGGATGTGGTAAACAGGACCCAGGCACTGAGGATCGCCAATATGATCGGCACCCATAGGTAGGCGCTCCAAACCGGATGATCACCCGCCACCGATATTCCCGCACAGGCGAACAGGAACACGCCCGCCATCAATACGATAATCGAAACACACAAGGGCTCGGAATCGTACCAGGGTGAAATCACTTTGCGGTAAACAGGTTTTGAGTCGAGTCGCACGGGCCCTCCGCTATTGCCGGGTTGCCGCCAAACAACACAATATGTAGACTTTTTTATTGACACACAACAATATATTGTAATAACAAGGTACTTACCTGCGTGTGGCAAACTTCATTGGAAGCTCTCTAAAAAATGGATTGATCCTGCGCAAAACGCATGGGATCTGCGTCAAGTTAAGACGTCCGTGAAGAATAATCCGGAAAGACGCAGCGGTGTTTCAGGATATTGCGTCTGTCGGCCTAAATACCGTTTTTCCGGAACAATCTGCCTTGCGCAGGTATATATCTGGACCCCGAACATCTTACACGACGATTTCCAGGCTGAATTACCAGCTATTCATTCATAAGTAAACAGACCTTTGAAACTGCAACGATTTTTGGCGAGGTGACCTTTGTTCGAACAGATTAAAAAACGTAATGGCAGCGTTGTGGAATTTGATTCATCCAAAATTACCTTCGCCATAGCCGAAGCCGGAAAAGCTACGGGCACCTTCGAAGAGCGCGAAGCCCGCAAGCTCACCCTACGGGTTTTGACCCTCGCCCATGAACTGCGCCTGGGCCCCTTACCGGAAGTGGAGGAAATCCAGGATATCGTCGAACGGGTCTTGCTCGATTCCCCCTTTTACAAAGCGGCCAAAGCCTACATCCTCTACCGGGAACAGCATGCCCGTATCCGGCAGATGGCCACCCGGGCCAATGTAGACCTGGTGGATCACTATATCCAGAAATTGGATTGGAAGATAAAAGAAAACAGTAACATGTGCTACTCCCTCCAGGGACTGAACAACTATATCTCCTCGGATGTGACCTCCGAATATTGGCTCAACAGCATCTACCCCCCGGAGATTCGCCAGGCCCATAAAGAGGGAGACCTGCATATCCATGACTTGAGCCTGTTGTCGGTCTACTGCGTGGGCTGGGATCTCCAGGACCTGCTGCGCAACGGCTTCAAAGGGGTCGAAGGCAAGGTGGAGAGCGCGCCGCCCAAGCACCTGCGGTCCGCCCTGGGTCAGATCGTCAACTTCTTTTATACGCTCCAGGGGGAGGCCGCCGGCGCCCAGGCGGTTTCGAATTTCGATACGTTGCTGGCACCTTTTGTGCGCTATGACAACCTGCACCAGGATGATGTCAAGCAGGCGCTGCAGGAATTCGTGTTCAATATCAACATACCCACCCGGGTTGGGTTTCAGACGCCTTTTACCAACATCACCATGGATCTATATGTACCCGAAATATTAAAAGATGTACCGGTCATAATCGGCGGACGGAATCAGTATGCGACTTACGCCGAATTCCAAAAGGAGATGAACATGATCAACCGGGCCTTTGCCGAGGTTATGATGGCCGGCGATGCCAAGGGCCGGGTGTTCACCTTTCCCATCCCCACCTACAACATTACCCCGGACTTCGACTGGGACAATCCCAACCTGGAATCGCTGTGGGAGATGACCGGAAAATACGGCATCCCGTACTTCTCCAATTTTGTCAATTCCGACATGAAACCGGACGATGCCCGCTCCATGTGCTGCCGGCTGCGGCTGGACAACCGCGAACTCCTAAAGCGGGGCGGCGGGCTCTTTGGCGCCAATCCGCTGACCGGCTCCATCGGGGTGGTTACCCTTAACCTGCCCCGCATCGGGTATCTGGCCAACGATCGGGCAGAATTCCTGTTCATGCTTGAAAAACAGATCAACCTGGCGGTGGAAAGCTTGACCATCAAGCGTAAGATCCTGGAAAATTTCACGGACAAGAACCTGTACCCCTACTCAAAATTCTACCTGCGGGAAATCAAGAAAAACGGGGACCTCTTCTGGAAAAACCATTTTTCGACCATTGGCATCATCGGCATGAACGAGGCCTGCCTCAATTTCCTGGGACAGGACATCGCCAGCCCCAACGGCCAGGCCTTTGCATCCGAAACCATGGATTTCATGCGCGATATCATTGCAGATATCCAAGACCGCACCGGTGATATCTTCAACCTGGAAGCCACTCCGGCCGAAGGCACTTCCTACCGGCTTTGCATGCTGGATAAAAAGCGCCATCCGGGCATCAAGTGCGCCAACGAGCGCGATTATCAAAAGGGCGCCGCACCCTACTATACCAATTCGACCCAGTTGCCGGTCAATTATACCGACGACATATTCGAGACCCTGGCGCTCCAGGACAATTTGCAGGCCAAATACACCGGCGGCACGGTTTTGCATATTTTCCTCGGTGAAAAAGTTTCCGATACAACTGTTTTAAAATCGCTCATCAAGAAAGTCGCCACCAACTACCGCCTGCCCTACTTTACCATCACCCCGACGTTCAGCGTCTGTCCCACCCATGGCTACCTGTCCGGTGAACAGCACCAATGCCGGGACTGCAGCCAGGAGACCGAAATCTATCCCCGGGTCGTCGGCTACCTGCGCCCTGTCAAGCAATGGAACAACGGGAAGCAGGCCGAATACAGCCAGCGCAAACCCTATGCACCGGACGCTGGTCCCGATGAACAGTTGGAGCCCATGAAAATTACCGCCAACGAGTAGCATCAGTTTAAAACCTGTCGATGACCGGCGCCCAGCATGTATTTCGGTGGACTTCAGAAAAATTCCCTGATCGACTACCCCGGGAAAATGAGTTGTGTTCTGTTTCTGGCGGGCTGCAATTTCCATTGCCCCTATTGCCACAATCCCGAACTCGCCCGGGGGGCTGTTCCCCGGGCCAACCGCATCTCCCTGGATGCGGCCCTGGAATTTCTGGAAAGCCGCCGGGGCTTGCTGGAAGGCGTGGTCCTGTCCGGCGGTGAACCTGCCCTTGAAAAAAACTTGCCCCGGATCTGCAAACGCATAAAAGACCTGGGATACCCGGTTAAACTCGACACCAACGGGAGTCGGCCGGACGTTCTCGCCCGACTTTTCGAGGAGAACTGCATCGATTATGTGGCCATGGACCTCAAGGCGCCCCTTTCTGGGTATTACCCTGATATTACATCAAAACACATTCAAGCGCAGCTACAAGACAGCATCCGGTTGATCATGTCCTCCGGCCGGGACTACGAATTCAGGACCACCTGCGCCGAGCCCTTTGCCGGGCCGGAAACCATCGGAGAGATCGCCGCAACCATCCGGGGTGCCCGTCGGTATGTCCTCCAGCCGTTCAACCCGCTCGTCGTACTGGACCCGGCCTTCTGCAACGCCTACCAGCACCAGCCGGACAGGGCCCAGATAGAATCTTTTCGTAAAAAAATCGAGCCGTTGTTTGGTGAATGCGTGATTCGCTGAAACAGTTGGAACCAGCTATCCGAACCGTCTGTCCGGCAGTTGACAGCCCTGTATTTGTTCCCTGTGGAAACAGCATGAATCCGTAGATTCTACACGCCATTCAAAGACTGTAAGGCATTCGATTTTTGCTTGACACCCCGGCTTGCTATTCATAGGGTGAAGTTTACTTTTTTAAGAGAGCCGGCAGCGTCGACAAGGCGGCCCCTGGATTGATTCCGCCAGGCATTTTCTTAGACCATCCAACAACAGGTGGCTTTGCCTACCGGCAAAGCTGATAGGTTTCATAAAAAACACCGTTTACCACTTTTACCTACTTTATCTAGGTGGAGGCACTTCAACCACAGGGAGGAGACATTATGACCAATCCGTATGATGAGGCCCACGCACAGAGCATTAACAATCCGGATGAATTCTGGGCGGCGGCTGCAGAGGACTGCCACTGGTACAAGAAATGGGACAAGGTTCTTGATGATTCCAACAAACCCTTTTACCGCTGGTTTACCGGAGGCCAGATCAACTCCTGCTACAATGCCCTGGATTTTCATATCGAAAACGGCCGCGGGGACCAGGATGCCCTGATCTACGACAGCCCGGTTACGGATACGATCAAAAAATATACGTTTAGCGAGCTTCGTGATGAAGTTGCCAAGGTTGCCGGTGTCCTGGCCAGCCAGGGGGTAACCAAGGGCGATCGGGTCCTGATATACATGCCGATGATCGCCGAGGCGGTCATGGCCATGCTGGCGTGTGCCCGCATTGGCGCGGTCCACTCAGTGGTTTTCGGTGGCTTTGCCGCGGCCGAACTGGCCACCCGCATCAATGACGCCAAACCCAAGGTGATCATGTCCGCCTCCTGCGGCATCGAAGTTGCCAAAGTGATCGCGTACAAACCCCTGCTGGATGAAGCCATCAACCTCTCCGATCACAAACCGGAAAAGTGCCTGATTTTCCAGCGCCCCATGGCCCAGGCCAGCATGATCGACGGCCGCGACCTGGATTGGGTGGACGAGGTCGCCAAGGCCACACCGGCTGACTGCGTGCCGGTCGCCGCAACCGACCCGCTTTACATTCTCTACACGTCCGGCACCACCGGCCAACCCAAGGGTGTGGTCCGGGACAACGGCGGCCACGTGGTCGCCCTGAAGTGGACCATGAAAAACATCTACAACATACAGGCCGGAGACGTATACTGGGCGGCGTCGGACGTCGGCTGGGTCGTCGGCCACTCCTATATCGTCTACGCTCCGCTGTTCAACGGTAGCACCACGATCGTTTTTGAAGGCAAACCGGTGGGAACCCCCGATGCCGGTGTCTTCTGGCGTGTTATCTCCGACCACAAGGTCAAGGCCATGTTTACCGCCCCGACCGCTTTCCGGGCCATCAAGCGGGAAGACCCCAAGGCTGAACTGATCAAGCAGTACGACCTGTCCAATTTCGAGGCCCTGTTTTTAGCCGGCGAGCGGACGGATCCGGATACCCTGCACTGGGCTGAAGACAGTCTGGGGGTTCCGGTCATCGACCACTGGTGGCAGACGGAAACCGGTTGGGCCATCTGTGCGAATTGCATTGGTATCCACCAGTTTGAGGTCAAGGAAGGCTCCCCGACCAAGGCGGCACCCGGCTGGAATGTCCAGGTCGTCGATGCCGACTGCAAGCAGGTGGCCGCTGGTGACATCGGGGCTCTGGTGGTCAAGCTGCCGCTGCCTCCCGGCACCCTGCCGACCCTCTGGCAGAATGACAAGCGTTACCTGGAATCCTATCTGGATGAGTTCCCGGGTTACTATAAAACCGCGGATGCCGGATTTATCGATGACGAAGGCTATGTGTTCGTCATGTCCCGGACCGACGACATCATCAACGTGGCCGGGCACCGGCTCTCCACCGGCGCCATGGAGGAAGTCCTGGCCGACCATCCCGACGTTGCCGAATGTGCCGTCCTGGGCGTGGATGACAAGCTTAAGGGGCAGATCCCGGTAGGCTTTATGGTCCTGAATGCCGGTGTTGAGCGCAACAACGACGACATCATCAAAGAAGTTATTCAAATGGTCCGCGAACGCATAGGTCCGGTCGCCGCTTTTAAAACCGCGACCGTCGTCAAACGGCTGCCCAAGACCAGGTCCGGCAAGATTCTGCGCGGCACCATCCAGAAGATCGCCGACAACAAGGAATACAAGGTCCCGGCTACGATTGACGATCCAACCATTCTGGGTGAAATGGAAGAGGCCCTGGAGGGTATCGGCTACGCCGGTGCCAGAAAAGATTAGAGCCTTAAATCTGCAAAAATGAACCAAAACAAATGCCGGTGGTTCCATTTGGAACCACCGGCATTTGCATATCAGGAGGTTACGCGTCCTATTTTTTCGCAGACCGGTTGGCCGGCGAATAATAGCGGGTGGATCAACCGGAGGGCCGCATCGCCGATACCGGCCTGCTACGCTCCGATTGTATTGCGAACAATGCCGATCAGCCGTTCGGGATCGAACGGTTTTTTGATAAATGCGATCGCATCCTTTACGGCATGGTCCCCGTCTATGCCGCTGATAACGATAATCGGAATATCGCGCAACTGCTTATCCTTGCGCAATTTGCGATAGAAACGGGATCCCCACTCCTGGGGCATCTCCAGGTCGAGGGTAATCAAGTCCGGTTTCTCCTGCCGAACCGTTTCCAAGCCCTCCATGCTGCTCGACGCGGCACAGGTAGCGTACCCGTTGTCGCTAAAGACCGCTTCCAGGTACTTCACAATGACCGGGTCATCATCGATGATCAGTATTTTCTTGGCCATGACATCTCCCGCTTTACATTTGAAAGCTCTTAAAAGGCGGCTACCCCCTCTTTCTGTGACACTCTCCGCACATAACCGGACCGGCGTGCTGCTTGATGTGACAGCCCTTGCAATTCATGTGAAACGCCTTCATCAGGCCGGGCTGTTTCCCTTCCGCTTCGAGCCCGTGACAATCCCCGCAGCGTTGATCCTCGGAGGACTCCCCTTCCAGCAGTTGGCCATCTTCGTAAAGATGGTGGCATTCGCTGCACTCTTCCAGTTCTGCCTTTTCATTGTGATCGTCGTGCTTGAAAACGGACGGTGGCCGGCGAATCCTTTCAAACCCACTGTTGTCGACCTGAACCATGTCTTCCTGGGAATAAACGGCCGATAGCAGCCCTGCCGAAACCAGGCATACGGTCAATAGGATTTTTATCAGGCACTTCATTCTGGCCTCCCTTTATACGTCTGGTTTCTCCATGACCTCGTAAAGAATGTCCCCCAGAAATTTAATTTCCTGTCCGACACCATAGTAGTGGTTGATATCTTCAAGACCGCTGTGACAGTTGTGACAGGGTGCGATCAACACCTTGGCGCCCCGGGCTTTGGCCGCGAACAACTGTTCCGCTTTGACCCGGTTGCCGTTCACCCGGGTCATTTTGTACGGCGGGCCGCAATTGATGACACCGCCGCCGGCACAGCAGCAGATGTTGTGCTCCCGGTTGGGCTCCATCTCGATAAGTTCGGAGCACATCGCTTTCACTACATAGCGCGCTTTTTCGTAAAGTCCTCCGCCCCGGGCCACGTTGCAGGGATCATGGAGGGTCACCGGGGTGTCGAATTTTTTAGCGATCTTGATTTTACCGGATTTGATGATGTCGTAAAAAAAATCGATGGCGTGCACAATCGGTATCGGCGGCATTTTCCACCCCAGCCAGCGATTGCCCACGTCATAGACCGAGCGGAAGGCATGCCCGCACTCACCCATCACGATCTTCTTTACCTTCAGCCGGGCCGCAGTTTCAAAATGGTGCCGCTTGAGACGCCCCATCAACTCATTGTCGCCGGTAAACATGGCCATGTCGCTGTTATCCCAGCCCGAGGAAGCCGGCATGGTCCAGTTCACGCCGGCCACATCCAGAATCACGGCCGCCTGGTAAATCAACTGGGCCTGGAACTTCGGTTCCGGGCCGATGACGGAATACATGATATCCGCCCCTTCCTTTTCGAGGGGTATGCGGAGGGTGGGAATTTCGGCCTGGGCTTCCTCTTCCTGCCACTGCAGGGTATCCGGCCATTCGTCCGGCTTCACCCACATCTGGTTCATGGTCACCGAATGGCTGTGGGCGGTATCCTGGATGTACCGCGGGGTAACCCCGAGCAGGTGCACCATCCGGCGTATCACCAGCATCATGTAGGCAATGTCGATCCCGAAGGGGCAAAACATGGCGCAGCGTTTACACAAATTACATTCGGTATGCGCAATCCTGATCATGGAGAGCACAAAGGCCTGATCCACCCGCCCTTTTCTTTTCAGCAGTTCCCACAGGGTTTGCTTCACCTTGCCCACCGGTGAGAAGGCCGGATCATTGTCGTGCGATAGGTAGTAGTGACAGGCTTCGGAGCACAAGCCGCAGTGGACGCAGGTCTGGACGTAAGCCTTCAACCGTGCGCCGGTCTCACCCTTTAGCACCTGGTTGACGACCGCCGCGATTTTCTCGGCGGTCAACCGGTCAACTGCAGACTGGATGTATTCGTCTGCAGCCGGTTTTACTTTCGAGGTTGCCGGTTCAGCCATTGGTAAAGTCTCCTATTGTATTGGTCGTGTGCATACGCAGCTGGCCCCTTATTACCAGTCCCGGGCATGGCGGATGCCACCGAATTCAGATCCCATATACGCCCGGGTAAACGGTGAAAACACCATGTGGCTCAAACGGGTAAAGGGGATGGCCACCAGCATGATCTCACCGGACACAATGTGCAGAATCGTCATCACCTGGTAGTTGAACCACTGGTGATACGCACAAATGCCGGTTAGAAAGGGCGCCGCCACGATTGCCAGAATGATGAAATCGGAGGCTGAAGTGACATACTGGACTTCCGGATTCTTCAATCGCCGGACCAGGAAGAAAATGCAGCCGCCCACCACCAGAAAGGCCATGACATCCGCCAGGCCGTTGGGCAGCGCCAGCCAGCTGATACTCCAGGCCTCTTCCCACAGAATGATATGAGCCATCAGAAACAGCGGCGTGATCAGGAGGCACAAGTGAAAGACAAAAGTCACCAGGGTCATCACGGGGTGTTTGCGCATGTTCAAAGTGGCAAAAGGCGTCAGCCAGTGCAGAATCGAGCGCAGGCTGTATTTCCAGCTCATGTAGCTGAAGATCCACTTCTCCTTTTCGTTGACCAGCCGGATCATGTTGACCAGGCGGTACAAAGAGCCAAAGATGAATATGCAAAATGCCACCCACACCAGGGGTCCGCTCACAAAATTGTAAACCTGATGCATGTCGTCCTCCTCGCTTAGCTGGCAATTTCGGCAACGGGCACAACCCGCCGGATATAGTGGTCCCCTTCCACGGACCGTAGCAGCAGTTTGCTGCCGTCCGGGCTGAAAACCGGGTCCCACATGGTGTCGCAAGCCTGCGCCCACAACCGGTCATTGACCAGGATGGTATATTTGCCGTTTCTCTCGACCCGGGCGGCCACATCCCGTCCATCCGGGCTGAACACCGGCTGCCAGGCCATATCAGCCGTGGTCCGCCAGACGGTTCCATCCACCGCCACATGCCAGTTGGAACCGTTTTTACCCAACACCGCCACCCGCTGACCATCCGGGCTGAACACCATATCGGTCACCATCTCGGTAAAGGTGGCGGACCAGGGGACCTGGTCGACGGCGACCGTCCATTTCCCGAAAGCCGGGGCTACGATGGCAGCCAATTTCTGCCCGTCCGGGCTGAACTGCTGTTTCCACAACTGGACGAACTTGCGGTTCCACAGAGGTTGGCCGTCCGCAGCCAGGATCCATTTACCGGCCACCCGCACCGGCGCCACGACGGCACCGGTCGCCGGATTGAATACCGGTTCCCAGACGGCGGGATACGACTGGTCCCAGGCTTTCCCGTTTACTGCGATGGTATAGTCATACAGGCTGCGGCGTACTTCCGCGGCCAGCTGCTGGCCGTCGGCGCTGAGAGCCAGCCCCCATACGTTTACAAAGCGGCTGTCCCAGGCCCTTCCGTTGAGGGCCGCGGTAAAGGCGCCCTCCTGGAACTTGAGAATATCCGCTTCACCGATATCCGCAACTTGCACGGCAGCCGCCGTCGCCGTGCCGGCCGGATTGAAGACAAACGTGTTCATATTAGCGAATTGTTCATCCCAGGGCGTATCATCGATAGACATGCAATAAGCCATCTCTGACTGTATGCAGGCACAGATGTGTTTGCCGTCGTCACTGAACTGGGTATTCCAGAGGTAATCGTACTGGTTTTCCCAGGGACTGCCGTCGATGGCCAGGGTCCACTCTCCCATGTCCGCCACGATGGCCGTCAGGCGGCCGTCCGGTGAATACCGCAGATACCAGATCTTCTCATAGGTATCTTCCCAGGTGTTGCCGTTTTCACAAACCTGGAACTCACCTTCATCTATATTGACAATAGCCGCAACCCTTTCACCATCAGGGCTGGCCTGGGGTTCTTCAACCCAGGTGAATTGCGTCTGCCAGGGCCCCATGGCAATCTTTTTTTCACCCGGTTCCCAATCCCAGCTGTCTGTAGCAGTCATGGCCCCTCCTCAGGGTCTGGTTTAAAGCAGTCAGCAAGCGTGCTGTTGTTTCAGTTTGGTGCCACCATCACTTCAGCCGTGTTTCACCCAGCAGCAACCAGGCCCCGGCCGGTTCATCCAGTGGATAAACCGATATGGTCAGAGCGATTTTTTCATTACGGTCATTGGTTAAATAGACATCATCCGCCCTCGGCACCGCAGGGTCCCCGAGGGCGCGTTTTTTAAAACTGGCCATCACCACCCGCAGCGAAACCGGGTGGAATACCTGTTCGATCCCCTGCCCAATGAGATCTCGTTCGGCGGACCCTACCATCTGGGCCCATTTCCGGTTGCCGCCCCAGATGTAAAAGTCCTTGTAGACCGCCGCCGGCACCGCCAGCTGGTGGACCAGTTGCAGCCGGGGCAGAAAGGTCTCCTGGAAATAGCGGCAATCCCCGCATTGTCCGCGGCAGTAAGTGGACGCGGAATCGCGGCCCACAAAACAGACGTCCAGTTTGTTTTTATATACCGCGCAATCACGGCAGCCGTTGAGGTGATTGATGCTTTGAAAGTAATCCCAGCAACGCTGGATGGTACGAAAATGGGGCGCCAGGGTGGTTAATTCGGCCAGTTCTGCGGGGATGTCCCGACCGCTGGTTTTGAGGAAGAAGATCAGATCCGGGGCCGCAATAGAGTAATTGCGGCCTGTTCGTTGAGCGAGCAGCTTCCGAGACCGTATCCATAACCCGACGGTGTTGCGATTCACCCCGCAGATTGCGGCCACCTGGGCAACAGTCAGTATGTGTTGTTGATTTACCACAAACAGTCCATTTTAAATTGGCAAATCGACTTTTTGACTATTAGAAATTGTCAAGCTTCGGTTTTGCAACGAACTTATGGTCCAATTACATCACGGAGCAGGAAATCGTCAAGTGAAAAGTGGCCGTTCCGCTTCCTTTTGGGACTGCCCGGACATAGGTCCGCTAAGATGGTGAGTTGGATACAGTAGGTTTTCAGCAGGTTAATTGCGAAGACCAATCCCGGTCGGTCGCGCTAAAAAGTGAATCGGGCTCAATCTGCCACTGGGGCCTTGTAAACCCGCGGAATGCGCACGGTAAAGGTAGTCTGTTCGCCGGGGCTGGATTCGACGTTGATGGAACCGCCGTGCTGGGCGATGATTTCCCGGGCAAGGTACAGGCCGAACCCGGTTCCCCGGGGGCCCTTTGATGAGAAAAAGAGCGTGAACATCTTCTCCCGGGTTTCCGGTTCGATGCCGGTTCCGTTGTCGACAACCCGCAGAACCACATCCCCAGGTTCGGTCTCGATTTCAATCCGGACGACATGGGCCTGTTTGGTAAGATCATCCCGGCAGGCGTCCAGGGCATTTTCAATAATGCTGATCAGGGCGGACTGCAAAGCCAACGCATCTACCTGGAATTCACCGGCCGCGGCCGGGAGCTCCTTAATGAAGGTCACCCCGGTATTGACGAACTGCGGTGCAACCAGTTCAGCCAGTTCGGCCACAAACCCCTCGACCGGTATCTGCGCGGTGCGCAGCGGGCGATCCTTGGCATAGTACAAGATATCGAGAAACAGTTTCTGAATCCGCTCCGCCATGGTCTGGACGGCCTCTACCCCGGAAGACACCTTCTCCTCATCCTGCTGGTTTAAACCGGATGTCAGCAGGTACACGCCGGCATCCAGACCGGTCAGGATGCCTTTGATGCCGTGCGAAATGGAACCGATCATCATGCCGAGCGAAGCCAGATGGTCCTGCAGTTTACGAATCTGGGTAATATCGGTGGCCATCTCCATAACCTGGGCGATGTTGCCGGCCCCGTCGAAAATCGGAGCCGTGGAGACCAGGACATTGATCTGCCGGCCGGAGTTGGCGGTTACCACCATTTCAGCCTGATGCGACTGGCCATCCTGAAACGTCTGGGCCACCGGGCAATCTTCGCAGACCGCCTCCCGGCTGCGATAGACCTGGAAACAATGTTCGCCGGGGCGCTGCCCGAAGGTTTCCTTGAACTGGCGGTTGACAGCGGTCAGATGGAAATCTCGATCCTGGACGGTGATATAGCAGGGCACTTCGTCAAATAGCTGCTGGTAGCGCTGGCGACTGCTGCGCAGTTCTTCCTGCAGTCGCTGCACTTCGGAAATATCCGTGGATATCTCCAGAACCAGTTCCAATTCGCCGGACGTGCTTTTTATTGGGGCGGTGTGTACGATCACCGGGAATTGGCTGCCGTCGGCATATTGGATGGTTTCTTTCTGCCGCTGTCCCTGTCCGGATGCAAACGTTTTGGCCACCGGGCAGTCGGTCCCGTCCGCTGCCACCGAACTGTAAATCGCCCAGCTGTCCTTTCCGGTTTTATCGCCCAATCGGGTTTTATACAGCTCGTTGGCTGCCAGGACTTTCAAATGCCGGTTGTGGATGGAGACGAAACAAGGCATTTCATTAAAATAGCGAATGCCGCCTTCGAGATCGCCGGCGATATCCAAAATAGCCGCAGACAGGCCGTCTACCGCCTGTCCCAGGGCCGCAAGGCGTTCTAGTTCCACCAAGCGGGCCGACTTTTCCGCCACCAGATTTTCGAGATTTTCCGTATATGCCTTGAGTTGCCGGCGCATACCCAGGCGGTCGTTGGCCCTTTTGAGCGCAATTTCCAACACATCGTCATTGATGGGCTTGGTGACGAAATCGGTTGCTTCCAGTTTAAGACTCTGAATGGCCAGCTCCATATCCCCATGCCCGGTGATCATGATCACTTCCGTTTCCGGGTCCTGGGCCTTGATGGCCTTTAGCAGGGCAATCCCATCCATGCCTGGCATTTTTATATCGGTCAGGACGATGGAGGGACGATGCTGTTCGAACAAAGCCAGAGCGCGATTACCGTTTTCCGCCTTGAACACCGTGTAACCGATGTCTTCAAGGGAAATCCCGAGAACCTTCCGGATGCCTTCTTCATCGTCCACGAGCAGGATAGTGTTGTCCATTTGGGATTGCGCTCCGTTCAAAACATCAGGCGCCCGGCTCCAATATCGTCCGGATCGCTTTGAGCAGGTCTTTATGGTTGACCGGTTTTTCGAAATAAGCCGCCGGCAGGGGAACCCGTCCGCTCGTACCCGCATTGAGCATCTTTAGATAATGATAAAAAGAGGCCTGTTTCACCCCGGAAAGCATGATGACCGGAATGGAGGCCAGCCCGGGGTCCATCCGCAGCTGCCGGTAGGTCTGTGGGCCGCCTTCCCCGGGCATCATCACATCCAGGATGATCAGGTCGGGCGTGATCTCACGAGCCTTGCGCAACCCTTCACGGCCGTCGCGCGTCACATGGGGTTGATAACCACTGGTTTCCAGCAACGTTTTCAGAAAAATTCTCATATCCATTTCGTCATCAACGATGAGAACCTTTCCTTTTTCCACGGTTTGCTCCCCCTTAAAAGGCAAGGCCGCCCCGCGTTTCAGAAAACCAACGGGCCGGCCTTGGGAAGTTAAAGCTTAGGCTACTTTATCGGGGTGGTTTACGCTGGCAACGGGACAGGCGGCCCGCAGCACCACCTGTTCCACGGTGCTGCCGAGTTCCGCATCTTCCAGATCAACTTCCCGGGTATGGTGGGCCATCACGACGAGGTCGGCCTGTTTGTCACGCGCAAACTTAAGAATTTCAACGTAGGGCGTACCCTCCCAGATCTCGATGTCAACGTTGTCGTACCCTTCCAGTTTGGGCATATACTTTTTTTCTATCTTTTCCCGGGCGGCGGCCACCTGCGATTCGATCTCCGCCTGGCTTTTCATCTGGCCGGCACTGCCGGCGGTGATATCCGCGGCATGAAACACGTGCAGCTTGGCTCCCACGGTCCTGGCCAGCTTAGCAGCCCAGAGAAACGCCGATTCAGAGGCTTTGGAGAAATCGGTTCCAATCACAATGCTTGAAAACAGCTTCCAGCAGGTTGTGCAGGGACGGCTGATGATCACTACGGGGCAGCGGGCGGCCTTGGCGACTTTCTGCATGGTGCTGCCAACCACGTCCCGGTAACGGCTGGCGCCCACATCCTCCTGGCGGGTGTGCGCCCCCATAATGATCATATCGATATTTTCCTGGCGCGCCTTGCGCAGGATTTCCCGGGCGGGGGTCCCGATGGCAGTTTCAATGACCGCATTTTCGCTGTCTTCCAGCAGGCCGTTGTAGGTATTTTTCAGTTCTTCTTCTACCCAGGCGACATAATCCGGGTCGGCATGTTCGGTTTCACCGGTCCGCATGTCTTTTACATAGGGACTGAACCCGTGGCTCGGCAACCCCAGCACATGGAAAATGTGGAGTTTAGCATCCCACTTCAGTTCGAGATCAAACGCAACCTTGGCGGCGTTGTCACACGTCGGGGAGCCGGTGGTGGCAAACAATAACTTTTTAAACATGACTGACCTCCTGAAGAACTGTTAGCTCGACTAAATGTTGCATTGCTCCGGCAGACTGTGAAAGCTCAATTCCCAGATAATAGCTTCCATGTATTCGAACAGGTTGTAGACCGTTTCAAATTCGAACACATCCATCTTATCCCCGAATATCACGTGCCGTAAGCGTCCCAGGTACACAGGGATATCGAGCAGATGCGCGACTTGAATCGATCGGATATCCTGGGCTTCACCACCACTGCGCCCCTGAAAGGCATTGTAGATTTCAAGGCGCGGTTCACCCGGGAAACCTATCATTTCAACAGTTTTTCCCATCTCCAGACAGTCGATGCCGGGATAGGCGCATCCGTCGGGTGGGCACTGGTTGAACTGATCAATAAGGTTGGCACTGAACTCATTCAGCTCGGCATATGCCGGATGCGTCTCCAACATCCGAAAAAAGCTTCTGAGTGTATAATCATCCGCCAGGGTAACCCCTGCGTTGAGATACTTGAGAGGATCCTTGACAACCGTCTTGTGGTTGTCCTCCAGGGAGCCGTCTGCCTTGAGCAGTATAGTGTTCATGATACCCCAATGCCCTGGAAAAAGCCAGTATCAAGACCGGCTACCCGATCCGGCGGCAACCACGATATGGGTTTGCCGCCGGTTCCCCACGGGTAAAAACGGTCTACTCCTCGGGCGGCTTTAAATGCTCCGGGACAATCATCATTTTGATCAACAGCGGTTTCAAAAATGACCAGCGGATGCCGATTTCGTATACCTCCTCCAGGTCACGGATGGCGTCCCAGCAGTTGTGGCAGGGTGCCACGACCAGTTTGCAGCCCGTTTCCAGGATCTGGTCCCGTTTCATCTTCAACCCGATATTACGCTCCGGGCGATAACGCCCGATACCGTTCATGCCGCCACCGCCGCCGCAGCAGTAATTGTGCTCTTTGCAGGGCTTCATTTCCACGAAGTCTTCGGCAATATAACTCATGATCTCCCGGGCGGCATCTTTCAGGCCTGCATTCCGGATATAGTTACAGGAATCCTGGTAGGTCACCGGTTCCTTGATCTTTTTGGCGGGATCGATCTTGATTTTGCCTTCCCGCAGGGCTTCCGCCACCCACTCCACATAATGGAAACTGGGTACCGGCGTCTGCCCCGACTTGATGCCGGCCCAGTAGGGGCCTTCAATAACCGTCGCGCGGTAAGCGTGGCCGCATTCGGTGACCACCATCCGCTTGGGCTTGAGCCGGTTCATGGCATCGTAGACCGATTCCACCTGCATTTTGCAGGCTTCCCAGTCTCCGGCGAACATAGCCAGACTGGTCTCCTCCCAGCCCTCTGACGGAACCGTCCAGTTCTCTCCGGCCATGTGGAACAGGATCGCGGCCTCGGCTAGATCTTCCGGATAATGCTTGGGTTCCCGGGCATTGACCGTGTACATGATGTCCGCATTCGGCTTATCCACCGGAATTTCCAACCCCGGGTAGTCGTCTTCGTACTCCTCTGCCATCCACTCGCAGGTTTCGACCCAGTCTTCGGTGGTCACGTCCATCTGGGCGCGGTAGATGCGGTGCATGCCGGCCCCGATCTTGAGCTCCCAGGGCACGAAACCCTGGCCATATAAAAGGCCACGCAGGTAACCGAACATGATCCCCATATCGATCCCGAAGGGGCAGTATGTCCCGCAGCGGTTACAGCAGGAGCATTTCGACCAGGCCGTGTCCATGCAGTAATGCATGAACTCGTTGCTGACCTTGCCCTGACGTTTGACGATTTCCCCCAGGGTGCTCTGGATCTTGTACGAGGGCACCTGCTTGGGGTCTTTACCGTTTACGGTGTAGAGGTAGCAGCTGTCCGCACACATCCCGCAGTGGGCGCAGATCTCCAGCCAGGTCTTCATCCGGGATTTGAACGTATTTTTGAGGGCGGTCTGGATCTTGGCGTGATCTATGTCCAGATGTTTCATCTCCTCGTAGTAGAGCTTGCCGCTCTTGTCGTTCAAAAGCGCCTGGAGTTCCTCTTTGGTATTTACCGTCTTTTTGTTACAAAGTGTGCCTTCACCCATTTGATTCGTTCCCACTTGTTATAGTTGTTAACGTATGCGCGCGCCATTCGCTGGTTGGCGGCGCATACCCATATGTTACCATACCATTCCACGGCCCTTCATGCCACCGCGCTTGATGCCGAAATCCATGCCGAGCTGGGCCCGGGACATAAAAAACAGGACGAAATGGGACAGCTTGGTGAACGGAATAGCGATCAGGAAAACCTCGCCGCTCAAAATGTGCGAAATCAGCCAGAACTGGTAGTTACCGATGTGGTGGTAGGCCAATAGACCGGTTATAAAGGGCGCCACGGCGATGGCCAGCACCAGCAGGTCATACCCGGTCGTCAGGATCCTGACCTCCGGCAGCGCAAAACGCCGCAGGAGGATAAGCAGGGCTGCCAGCAACATCAAGATGGTCATGACATCGGTGACCGGTTCCGGCAAGGTCGGCAAACTGAAGCCCCAGCGTTCTTTCAGGATCAGGTTGTGCGCCAGTAAAAACACCGGTGTCACCAGCAGGCCGATATGAAAGACGAACACCATGACGGTAAACGCCGCGTTCTGCCGCCAGCTGTAAGTGCCAAAAGGGATCAGCCAGGCGACAATGGAGCGGATGGCGCCCTTGGCCCCGGCCGCCGGAAAGTCCCGGTAGGCCACGCGGTCCAGATTCCAGGCGAGGCCCTTGATGTAGAGCACCGCCCTGACGATAACACCGATGAAAAAGATTAGAAACGCAATCCATGCCAACGGCCCGGTTACAAATTCGTACATTTTATTCTCCTTACATCCACAAGATGCTGCCGTGATAAGTAATCTTGATTGTCGGGACCCGTATCAGTCGTCGTCGCGACTGGTCAGAAAACGCCAGAAACCGATCACAGCGATCAACCAGAGTCCCATCAGCACATAGACCACGGCCTTGGTGTGCACCATAAAATCCTGCAGGGTATAAAAAACCTGTTCCATTGGTTGTATCCTTTTAGGTAATAATCAATGTTCTTCTTTATACTCCGGATGCTCGTAGAGCACCGGCATGTTGTTCACGATAAACCGATATGCAAGAATACCCACCGTCACGATGAAAACAGAGGTAACGATTTCCCAGAAGTGGGGGAAATAACGATCAGCCGCCGGCAGATGGTAATTGAAGGCAATGACTGAAACGTTCAGCCGGTTGACGATGATGCCCAATACGGTCCAGGCCGCCGTGTAGCGGATTAGCTTCAAGTTGCCGTCGCGAACCCCCATGGCGAAGAGAAAGCAGGGCAGCGCTATGAACCCGATCAGTTCGACCAGGTACCAGGCGCCCCAACCGGTGGCCAGATGGTGCCAGTTGTTGTCGGCGGCAATCCCGATCACTTTGATGGTAAAGTAACCGGCCAGCACTATCGCAGCTGCTTTTCCAAAGCCCATGGTCAGACCATCGCTTTCACCCAGGTGGGTTTCATCCATTTTGTGGTGAAAGTACTTGTGGGCCAGGGTGCTCTCAAACAGGACCATGGAAAGTCCGGCAATCACGCTGGAAACAAAGAAGTAGACCGGAATATACTGGGAATACCACAGCGGGTGTAGTTTGGCCGGGGCAATGAGGTACAGCGCCCCCAGGGAAGACTGGTGCAGGGTACTGAGCACAACCCCGAATATCGTCAACACCATGGTGATCTTCACGAGGATGTCCCGCAGCTTTCTGATCCCCAGCCACTCCAGGGCAGCCGGGCAGAACTCCAGAAACAGCACATTGAGATACAGGGCCACACACAAACCTACTTCGAACAGCAGCGAAGAGGTCCCCTGCTGGACGACGAAAGGGTAGGCCAGCACCAGACGAAACGGGCGCCCCACGTCATATAAGAGCGCCAGAAAGACCAGTGAGTAGCCGAGAAACCCGGTCAGGATGGCCGGGCGTACCGCCGAGTGAAAGCGCTTCATGCCGAAGATGTAACAGGCCGCCGAGGTCACGTACCCGCCCGCGGCCAGGGCGACACCACAGAGCAGGTCGAACCCGATCCAGATTCCCCAGGGATTGTAATCCGACAGGTTGGTTACCGCCCCGAGACCTCCGGTAAACCGCATGATGGTAGCTATCAAGCCGAAAATCACGATGATTCCGGCTATGACATTGAACGTCGTCAGATATGATTTGCTGTCAGTAGCAGCGTGATCAGACATCAGGATTCCTCCTCCTCATCTTGTGCCCCGGCGTCGGGTTCTTCACCTGCGGACGCAGCTTTTTCTTCCCAGGCCTTTTCGGCCTCTTCGACCGCCTTTTTGACTTCTTTTTCTATGGCGGTTTCCTTGTCTTTTTCCGCTTTTTCCATGGCAGCGGCCAGCTTTTCAGCCGCCTCGCCGTTCGCCAGCTCAATGGCGGCGGTAACGGCATCCTGCTGCTCTTCGGACGCAATTTTCTCTTTGCGTTTGCTCATGGCCCACACCCCGGTGAGGAAGACCGGCCACAGACCGACTACCATGGGCACCGCCCCCAGCGCTCCCTTGGTTAGCTGCGGGGCCGGTGTCACGCCCAGATCTTCCCGCAGCCCCACCTGGGTGAACGGTACGCCGGAGAGATAGAGCCAACTGGTTCCACCCATTTCGTGCTCCCCGTAAATATGATCCACGTAACGCTCCGGATGTTTGCGGATACGTTCCCGCGCTATCCGGATGAGGTCCTTGCGCTCACCGTAGGCCAGGGATTCCGTGGGGCACTTTTCCACGCATCCGGGCAATTTACCCTTTTGGAGCCGGGGGTGGCACATGGTGCACTTCTGGACCACCGGTGTGGTGGCGTTGTCGTATTCGTAGGCTGGAATTTCGAACGGACAGGCAATCATGCAGTACCGGCAGCCGACGCAAACGCTGGGGTCATAGACAACCGCCCCGGATGGCGTCTTTGTAAAAGCTTCAACAAAACAGGCCGAGGCACAGGCCGGTTCCAGGCAATGGTTGCACTGGTTCTTGCGAAATAACGGTTTGCCCGCATCCCGCCCTGCCTCATATTTGTTGACAATGGTATAGGCCTTGGCGTCCGTGCGGCGCCTGTTTTCGAGCACGGCCTGGTCTTTGAACGGTTTTTCAGGTTCCGGCAGATTGTTGACTTCATTGCAGGCGGCTTCACAGACCCGGCAGCCGATGCACAGCGTCGCGTCATGCAGAACACCGCCGCTGCCCGGGTATCCGGTGAAATGCTTGCCGGCGGCTTCGGCGCGACATCCCACGGTAGTGGCCAGTCCGGCTGCGCCGATCCATCCTAAAAACTTTCTTCTTGATATGGACATTTAAAGCACCTCGAATAATGATTTACGGTCCTGCTGCCGCTGCTATTTCTTCTCCAGGTGGCAACCGGTACAATCGACATTAGAAGGTTTCTCTATTCCCATTTGGGTATGGCACCCCATGCACTGGCGATGATAAGCTGCCATCAGCCCCGGGCGGTAGATATCTTTATGGTCGAGCGGCGTCATGTGACAGCTGGCGCATTTCGGCGGTTTGGCCGCTGCCGGGCTGTTGTGATGGCAACCCTGACACATGGTCCCCGGCTCGGCGTGAAAATAACCGGCCAGCTTGTTGCCCTGCATGTTGCGCATCAGGGCATCCACGATCTTGCCATGGGGAAATTTCACCGCTTCGTACTGATCGGCAATCTGCTTGATCTCGACTTCCTTGGGGATATCTTCTTTATTGAAACGCGGGGATTCAAGACTGCGGCTCTGCAGCTCGATGGCGGCCACCGCCGCACGTTCATCTTCCCCGGCATCCACGGCTATCAGATTGGCCGGGGTCGAATGACAGCTCAGGCAAGTGGCGTTGTCTTTTCTTTTCCGGGTTTCCATCAAGGCGTGGCAACCCGCGCAGTTTTTCGACTGTTTCTGAGTCGTGTGGCATCCGAAGCAACTGGTGTCGCTGTCCAACTGGTGCATGGCGGTCTCAAGAGTCACAAACCCGCCCTTTTTCTTACCGGCCACGGTGTGGCAGTCGTTACAGGCGGTCATCTCCTTGTGATGGCAAACCCGGCAGTTATCCGCATACCCTTCATGGGCCTGATGGGCAAAGGCGACCCGGCTCATCTTGCCGCTTTTACCCTTCTTAATCAGGGCGACATCGGGCTGGTTGCGTTTCAATCGGGGAATGTCGCCGGGCACCTTGTATTGGGCCTGCATGGCCTTATCATGGCAACCGGCGCACTGCAGCGGACCGGCCGGTTTATTCTTGGAACTCTGCTTGAGGTGGCACCCGACACAATCCGTGTGGGCCGCAATCCGGTAGGACACTTTGTTTTCCACGGTCTTCTCGCCGTGGCAGTAACGGCAGCTGCCCTCTTGCCCCTTATCGTAGAAAAGCGCCTTCTTCTTCTCATCGTAGGCGTGGTGACAGGTCTCGCACTTGCCCTCAAACGCCTTGTCGTGCTTATAGTGCAGGCCTTTATCCAACCCCACCGGGGCGCGGGACGACACGACCATGTTCTTCTTGTCATGGCATCCGTTGCAGGTCACGGGACCGGACTTGATATTTTTACCGGTGGCCTCCTTATGGCAGGCGATACAATTGTCATGGTAGACATCCATCACCGCCTCCCGGGATACATCGGCGTCCCGCTTGTACAGCAGGACCAGCTGCCCATCCTTCTTCTCATGGCAGGCCGTGCAGTCTTTGCCCATTTCCTGGACGGCTTCGGAGTGTTTGTCATGGAAAAACGTGACCTCCGGCCGTTCAAGATCACCGTACTTTTTCAGCACATCAATCTTGATTACATCCGGCCTTTGGGCCTGGTCTTTACCGGTCAGCGAGGCCAATCCGTGGGTGCCGAAAATCAGCACCGCGGCCACCGCCAGCAGCAAACCACCCCACCGTAAAAGCGAACTTCCCTTCTTCATAGTTCAAGTCCTTGATTGAAATTGCCTGTATTAAAAATATTTTTATGTACCCGATCACAAACGGTAGATTTTGGTTCGGAGCAAGGCTGGAACAATATTGATACCGCAGGCATAGGAGAAACTATGTTGCGGATATCAAAATTGTGACAACACCGCTCCGGGCCAAAAGATGCCGTTTGTGGTTGGGTATGTATCATGAATCGCATTTCCCCCCACCACTGAAGGTTCCACCCTCAAGCAGGTCCTGCAGGGTTGTCGCGTCATACACATTGAAAATGGCATCCTTCACATCATTCCACATGTGAAACAGGGTGCACCGGCCCTCGAAGGGACACTCTTCCTTGGTCACACAGGCCACGCATTCGATCAAATCCTTTTCACCCTGGATATGGCGAATGATGTCCCCTACCCGAATGTCACGGGCCGGCGTGACCAACTTATACCCACCAAAATAGCCACGCTTGGAGCCTACGAATCCACTGCTTTTCAACTGGTTGAGAATGACTTCGAGAAATCGACGTGGAATGGCCTGCGCTTCGGCAATGTCGGATATCTTGATGGGGCCTTCGCCGTGGTTCCGGGCAAGTTCCAGCATTGCCCGGATGGCATACTGTTGTTTTTTGGGTGCAATCAGCATAAGAGACCGATATTAAAAAATATTATCCTGTGTTGATCGGTAAAATTCATCCTGTTCTGATACTGCACAACCAAACCCTTTCCGACAAAAAAGGTCAAAAAAGATCTCGACTTTATAAGTCAGGAAAGGACTGGTTGTCAATCATTTTTCGGACTGGATTCACCCTTTGCCAGGGGAGTACCACAAGGTGGGAGTAGGCGGAATGCTCAGTCTAAATGGTAAGTATTTTTCATATAATACCAGAATGTTATATATTCATATGGGTACAGAAACATTGATATCATATAGTTAAACTGCGAGAGTGTCCGCACCTTCGGCACGCACCGGAAGCCTGATGGTAAAATCGGTCTTGCCGGCAGTCGATTGGACACCAATTTCCCCGCCATGTGTATCTACGATTTTCTTGGTGAGCATCAATCCAATGCCGGTTCCCGACCGTCCTTTGGTACTGAAGAAGGGATTAAAAAGCTTATCGAGAAACTGGGAGTCGATCCCGCCGCAGTTGTCGGTCACCCGGTATTCCACGCCCCAGCCGGCGGTTGCCCGAGACTGGAGCCGGACGACGCTGGCCTCCTGACACTCAGGTTCGGCACTGCAGGCTTCCAGCGCATTGGTGACCAGGTTCAGCAGGCAACGGTGAACGGCATCCGGGTCGCAGACAATCGATGATAGTGATTCGTCCCGTTCGGTATCCAGCGCAACGTTTAGACCCGCAGCTTTTTCCTTCATCAATTCAGCAACTTCGATCAATGGCCCATTGGGGTCACAAGCACGGTAGTGCAAACGATCCGCCTTGGCGTAATCGAGCAGGTCTATGGAAAGCGCGGTGATCTTGTCGATGTTCTTTTTGAGCATCTTCCAGCCATCGAACAGGTATTCCCGGTTGTCGAGTTCCAGACCCTGTTCAAGCACAAAAGAGCCCCCGGAGAGCCCACCGGAAATGTTCTTGATGGCATGGCTCAACCCGGCTACGGTCTCCCCTACGGCGGCCAGCCGTTCGGCTGCCACCAGGCGCCGGGTCTTCTCCGCCACAAGTTGTTCGAGATTTTCCGTATAGGCTTGCAGCTGCCGTTTCAGCGTGAGACGTTCCCAGGCCCTTCGCATGGCGATATCCAGGGCCTCATCATGAATTGGTTTGGTTATAAAATCAGTGGCTTCGAACTTCAGGCTCTTGATTGCCAGGTTGATGTCCCCGTGCCCGGTAATCATGATCACTTCCACGTCGGGATTCAGCTCTTTCAGGGCTTTCAGCAGATCTATCCCGTTCATGCCGGGCATCTTGATGTCGGTCATGACAACGGGAGGAGAATGTTTTTTGTATATTTCCAGTGCCTTGACCGCATCCTGCGCGGTGTGTACCCGATATCCGCCGTCTTCCAGGGAGATCCGCAGTACTTTGCGGATTCCGGCCTCATCATCCACCAGCAGCACTTCTTTTTTAAGATCGGCAATCATAGATATTCACCCGCCTGATGGGTTTTGGCGGCCATGCCCCGACATCGCCGGGAGGCGATTCAAGATCTTTACAGCCTAGGCTTCAATAGTTGGAAAAACAAGTATAAAACAGGCCCCGTCCGGATCACCGCCCCGTACCTTTATGATGCCCCCGCACTCTTTGATGATCCCATAACTGATAGACAATCCCAACCCGGTCCCTTTGCCCACCTTTTTGGTGGTGAAGAAGGGTTCAAACACCTTATCCATAATTTCAGGCGGGATCCCCTTGCCGGTATCGCAGACGCTCACCCGCACGAAACCATCAGCCTGGCGGGACTTTAATGTAATGGTGCCCGTTCCGGATGCCACCGCCGACTGTTCCCACTTTTCTTCAATGGAGTCCCGGGCGTTGATCAACAGGTTGATAAACACCTGTTCAAGACGGCCCGCATCCGCCAGAACCTGGGGCAGTTGATCGGCAATGTCCCATTCGACCGTTATACCCCGGACCTTCAGCTGCTGACTGAATATCTCGAAGGCCTTCTTGAGGGCCGCGTTGACGGATACCGGTTCCAGGGTGACATCCGACTTGCGGCCGAATTGCCGCATGTGGTTGATAATCTTCGTGGCGCGGTCGACATGACTGTCGATTTCACCGGACAGATCATTCAGAATCTCTTCCCGGATCGGCTCGTTTTGGGCGATCTTTTTCATGAAAAAGCTGCTGGCGGTTTTGATCACCGACAGGGGCTGGTTCAACTCGTGAGCCACACCGGTGGCCATCTCGCCCAGGGTGGCCATCTTGCTGGCCTGGATCAACTGCTGTTCGGCCTCCAGCCGCTTGGTGATGTCGCTGATGGTCACCAGCAGGACCTTGCCCCCCGAATAGTCGGACGCGGAACTGCGGATGGTCACAAACAGGCTTTTGCCCTGTTTGCTCAGGTGCCGGACCTGGTCCAGCAGTGCGGTGCTCTGGAGTTTACGCCTATAGGACTCGCGTTCTTCCGGCCGGAAGAAATCGAGAAAGGAACGCCCGACCACTTCTTCGCGCAGATACCCGTAGACCGGAAAGACGTTGTCGTTACAATCCAGGATCTCGAATGTATCCCGATCCATGACCAGCACCGGGTTGGGTATGTTATCGAAAATCGCCCGATATTTCTCCTCTGATTTTATCAGCTCGTTCTCCAGGTTCTTGCGTTCCGTGATGTCGAGACTGATCTCCATGGCCGCCACGACCTCCCCGGCATCGTCGGTGACCGGGGACGTCTTTACGATCCAGTGGGTAGGCTTGCCGTCCTTGCCGGTACCAGACTCTTCACTGTAGTGTGACTGACCGTCGTTGAAGGTCTTTTCCACCGGGCACTTTTCACACTTGCCCTGCAGGCCTTTATAAGCGTGGTAGCAATAGTCGCCCGGTTCGGGGTGGAAGCTTTCGGCGAATTCCTTGTTGTAGCCGATCAGCTTGTAATCCCGATCCTGAACGGTAATCAGGCACGGTACGTGGTCGAACAGGCGCTGGTATTCATCTTTCTGTCGGTTCAGCTCGACCTGCTTGGCATCAATGGAGCTACCCATGGCGTTGATGGAATCGGCCAGCAAACCGAATTCGCCGTTGGCGTCCATCTGAATCTGATCGTTGTATTGTCCCCGGGCAATCCGGTCCGTCCCCGCAATCAGCAAACTAATGGGACGGTTGACGAACTTGATGAACAGGATAAATATCGTGCCGCCCGTCAGCACGAAAACGAAAAGTGCCAGGCCGATCACCTCTTTCTCGAATTGGAAAATTTCACGATCCGTTTTCTCCAGGGATACCACCACATCGAGGGCACCGAGCACTTTTTTATCCGCCGGGTGAAAATGGCAATCACCGGTGGCGCAGCTGGGGTCATTGAAAATGGGCTGGATGATGCCGAGCTGGCGATGACCCACATCGGATTTGATAATGCGGACACGCTGGTCTAAAGTAAGGTCGACAATGGGCGGGTCGGTGCGGTGGCAGATGTCGCAGGCTTCGGCTTTGATGTTGGTACTGGTATCCATCTCGCGCATCTCCTTGGAAAACTTGATGGTGCCTTCCTTGTTGTAGATGCGGATTGCTTCTATTTCACGCTGTTTGCCGATATTATTGATAATCTGGTTGATGTCATCCCGGGAATTCAACATCATGGCGTAACGGGTGCCCTGCACAATGGTGCTGCCCAGACGATCGGCACCGGCCACAAGTTGAGACTCCATCTTCTCACGCTGGGACTGCATATTGATCACGGCCCAGGTCGCTATCGAAACCAGCAGGATCAACCCCACCGTGACAATCAATTTAGCCATCACGCTGTGCTTCAGCTTGGTCAGGAATTCTACCATGGGACGGGCGGCACCTCCTTTGCCGGGTTCAGCATGGTGGTGGGTAAGACGGTAATTACCTGCATTTTCCGACAATTGGAAGATACCCTAAATTGGACTGCCGGTCAACCGGTGAGGTTGCCGGCCGCGGTCGCAGCCCAAACACCCAACAGCCATATAGCCCCGTTTCCCGGCTAAAAAAACTTGTGTCGCAGCCGATTCCATGCTATTTGGTGCGGCTGATGAATGAACACCCGATCATGTAACAAGGAGGATACTCGATGTCACAGGATAGCAAGCTTGCTCTCGGCGCCGTGCTCTTGGTAGGCGTCCTGCTCCAGCTCATTCTGGTGGGGGCTGACACCAGGGACACACCTCACGATGCGGCCATTGCATTTTCAAAAGCCTATTTCAGCCTCTGCCCGGAATTGGCCCAGACCATGGCGAATAATGGCGTCAATGAAGATGAAATCGATGTGGCCGACGCCTACCTGCACAGCAAGTATTTAGAGGCCTCTGCCCGGGGTTACGAGATCAAACGACTGCGAAAATCGTTTACCCATATTCGTACCAAGACGATTGCCCGCGATGAGAAATCAGCGACCGTTCATATCAGCGGCACAACACGGATATCCATCAACCCGGTATTCGGCTTTGTTGCAAAGATCTTTTTCATTACCAGCCCCATGGATGTCGAGGAGACCATCAACCTGGTGAATGAGAAGGGCAAATGGAAAGTCACCGGCCAGCCCTTTGATCTGGCTGACGCAGTTTAATTTCCGGCCAATTGCAATTGACGCCGATTCTCCCGCTATCGGGGGCATCGGCGTTTTTATTTAAAGGAACGTCCGGGCGGTTTTGGCAGGGAATTCACCGCACCGCCTGATTGGTTGCCATGGATCCGCAATATCAGAGTATCCGCGAGTATGCCCGCCGGCTGGCGGCCAACCTGCCGCAACCGGCCTTTTACAGGGATTTCACCGACGAGGCGGAACAGTCCCGCCATTTCATGGAACATCATCCGACGGTCTCGAAACTGCGCTGGCACGTATCCGAAACAGCGGATAATACCTTTGGCCACGGGTTTGCGCATGCTGAAAAAGTAACCTTGGATGCCGGCACCCTCATGCTGGTGGAATGCGGCAAACTCGGGGAGCCGCAGGCAAAAACGGACGGACTTTTGACCATGGTTCAGTGCGCCGGGTTGCTGCACGATATCAAGCGCCGCCGCAAAAATCATGCGGCCTGCGGTGCCGAAAAGGCGCAGGAAATTCTAAAGGATTACGAGCTATCACAGGATAGCGCCGCCGCCATCTGCCTGGCGATCAAAAATCACGAAGCCTTTCAACCGGTCATTGCGTGCCCGGACCGGGAGACCACCCTGATATCCGGGTGCCTGTATGATGCCGACAAATTTCGCTGGGGGCCGGACAACTTCACCCATACCGTCTGGGAGATGGTCGCGTTCGCCAACATTTCCATCGACGTCTTCATGCAAAAATACCCGGAAGCAATGAAGCGCCTGGCCGGCATTACGGATACCTTCCGGACGGATACCGGGAAAAAATACGGCCCCGAATTCATCGACCAGGGGCTCAAAATCGGCCGCCACTTACTGGAATATATACACCATGGTAACCTCAAGATCTAAATTCACTGGCAAGTTAGCGCTGCGGCGCTGTTTCCCGTTGATGGTCCTCTTGGGCCTGGTCTTTCCCATTCAGGCACTGGGGGGACCGGCCGTTACGCCGGCGCAAAGAGCCTTCGGACCAGGCGAAAAGCTCGTCTATGAACTCAGGTGGACGTTCATTAAAGCCGGTACAGCCACCTTGGAAGTCCTCCCCATGACGACCGTCAAGGATCAACCGGCCTACCACTTCGCCCTGGCCGCCAAATCAAATGCCTTTGTGGATTCGCTCTACAAAGTCAGGGACCGGATCGATGCCTATACGGATGCCGCCCTGACCCGGTCGCTCCACTATCTCAAAAAGCAGCACGAGGGGCCGACCATCCGCGATATCGAAGTCCGCTTTGACTGGGACAACCTGAAGACGCGCTATATAAAAACGGAGAAGGGCGGCGGGGAAGACAAACTGACCCCGGTTATGCCGAACTCATTTGATCCGCTGTCGGCTTTTTACTTTATTCGCGGCGCCGACAATGTAAAGGTAGGCAGCGTTATTACCAGCCCCATTACCGACGGCAACAAAAACGTCATCGGCCGGGCCACGGTGGTGAAACGGGAAACCATCAAAGTGAAAGGCCAGAAATACGATACCTTCCTCGTGGAACCTGAATTGAAGGATGTCGGCGGTATCTTCGAAAAAAGTAAAGACGCCAAGATACAGATATGGGTCACCGCCGACCATCGCCGTATCCCAGTGCGCCTCAAAAGCAAGGTAGTTGTCGGCAGTTTCGTGGGCGACCTGATCTCGGCCCAGGGTCTGGCACCCTGACCCCGCAAGCACGACCCGACATCCCTATTCCCGCCCCAACAGCCGGTTACGTTTGACGGATCGCGACTATACTTATATAGTCTCCATAGGTTTTATGCATCGGCCCAATAGCATGCTGCCGCACCAGGGGGTTTGCAGCTATGGAGACATCCCAGCCTGAAGAATGGCAGATTGTCCTGATCGATGACGAGGCGGACATTCGCGAGGTTACCGCGATCACCCTCCAGGATGCCGGCTACCGGGTCGCAACCGCCGCTGATGGTCAGGCCGGGTTGACCCTGTTTGCGGAGTGTGCCCCCCAGATTGTCATCACCGACATCCGCATGCCGCGCATGGACGGGCTCGCGGTCCTGGAAAGCATCAAGCAGTCCGACCAGGATACGGAAGTGATCGTGGTGACCGCTTTCGGCGAAATGGATCTGGCCATCCGGGCCCTGCAGCTGGACGCCTCTGATTTCATTACCAAACCCATAAACGATGAATCCCTTCACCTGGCGTTGCGAAGAGCCCGGGAACGCTATACCGCCCGCAAACAGGCCCGGGACTATACCGCCCTTTTGGAGAAACGCAATGCCGATCAGGCCCGGATTTTACACCGGGACAAGATGATGTCCCTGGGACGCCTGGCCGCCAGCGTCGTGCACGAAATCAACAACCCCCTGTCCGGGATCTTGAATTACTTGCGGCTGATGGCGCGGGTTTTAAACCGTGGCCCCCTGGATGCCGAACACCAGGCGAAATTTGAAACGTACCTGGAACTGGTGGAAAGTGAAACGGGCCGCTGCTCCCGAATCGTTTCCAGCCTGTTGACCTTCTCCCGCAAATCGACGCCCGCCTTCGAACCCATCGACTTCACCGAACTCATCGAACGTACCATGGTGCTTAGCCAGCACAAGCTCACGCTGAGCGATATTACGGTCAGCCAGCAAGTCAATCCGAACCTGCCGCCGGTAGAAGCTGATTTCAACCAGCTGCAGCAGTGCCTGATCAATCTTATTTTCAACGCCATCGATGCCATGCCGCAGGGCGGTACCCTTGATCTAAGCGTCCGGGCCCGCCAGGGAAACCAGGGCGTAAGTGTAGCCGTTAAGGATTCCGGAACAGGTATTGCGCCGGATGACCAGAGCCATATATTCGAACCTTTTTATACAACCAAGGACGAGGGCTTCGGTGTCGGATTGGGGCTTTCGACGGTGTACGGCATCATGGAAAGTCATAACGGTACGATTCAGGTCGATAGTGCACCCCATCAAGGTGCCACCTTCACACTCCATTTACCGTCGGCAGCAGCACCCCAAACCGAAGTGTCAGAGATCGTTCGCCGGCACCTGTAATCGCCGCGGCCGGAATAGCAAAGGCAGGGGGACAGATACATGGCGACACCCAACCCTCGATTGCAGCAGACTCTGGACTGCAACGAATGGCTAAACCTTCTGGATGAATTGAATATCGGCGCTTTCGTCGTTGATTTCAACCGCCGGATCAATGCCATCAACTACAGTGCCCAGGCCCTTATGGGATTAAAAGAAACCGACGTCGTCGGCGAGGATTGCCGCGAAATTTTTACCGGCGTGCCCTGTATGGTCAGTTGCAAGCTGCGTCATCCCGATGACCAGACCACTGCAGAGCCTGACGTAGGAATTCTGGACGAAGATGAAGACAAACACCTGCTGACCCGCCTGGCAACCCCGGTCTATGACAGCCTCGGCCAGGTTGCCGGATGCCTGACGATTCTCCAGGATCACTCTCCCATAGCAGACCTGATCGATCGCATCCACTATGAAGAACGCAGTCTCAAAATCATCTTGAACAATCTCGATGTTGGTATTTTTACCGTTAATCGTGGTGGCTATATAACGTTTTTCAATAACGAAGCAGAAAAAATCTCCGGATTCGATCGGCGGCAGGTGGTTGGCAAACCCTGCGCCGAGATATTCGGCGGAGAAGCAGCTCACGATCTGTGCCTTCTGAAAGAATCCATCGCCGACGGCAGCGCACGCAGAAGCCGCCCTGGTAAAATGATAACCAGGGAAGGCGAAACCCTCCCGGTCAGGGCCAATTACATGGCCCTGAAGAACGAAAAGGGAACCGTCATTGGCGGCCTAGCAACGTTTCACGATCTGACCCTGGTTCGCCAACTATCGAAGGCCATGCGCGAGCGCTACACGTTCCATGATATGATTGGCAAAAGTCCTGAGATGCAAAAAATCTTCGAGATGGTATCCGTCGTGGCCCGAACGGATGCAACCGTGCTGATCGAAGGTGCGACCGGCACCGGAAAAGATCTCCTGGCCAAAGTCCTGCACTCCGCAAGCCGGCGTTCCTACCACCCCTTTGTAAAGGTTAATTGTGCGGCCTTGCCCGACAATTTGCTGGAATCGGAAATGTTCGGATACGTCAAAGGCGCATTTACCGGTGCAGACCGTGACAAACCCGGCCGCTTCAACGAAGCGGATGGCGGCACCATATTTCTTGATGAAATCGGCGACCTGCCGCTATCCCTGCAAGCCAAGCTCCTCCGTGTGCTTGAAGATAGAGAGTTTTACCCTTTAGGTAGCCGCCATACGGAGAAAGTGGATGTTCGCATCATTTCAGCCACAAACCGCGGGCTTGAGCAGCTGGTCGCCAAACGACTGTTTCGCGAAGATCTCTATTACCGCTTAAACGTCTTTCGCATAGAAATTCCCGAGATCAAAGATCGCCGTGAGGATATGCCCCTATTGATAGCCCATATTCTCAGGCGTCTAAGTGTCACTCGAGATAAACGCCGGGTAGGATTATCTGAAGATGCCATGGAGCTTTTGCTCAACTATCATTACCCAGGCAATGTGCGTGAACTTGAAAATATTCTGGAGCACGCGCTTATAATCTGCACGGATGATGTCATTCATCGCTCACATCTGCCGGATTACCTGCACAACCGCATCGCATCGGCAAACACCTACAGACCCTTATCAGCGGCTGACGCACGGCACAAAGATACGGATGACCGCCAACGGATTCTGCATTTCCTGCAAGCGAACAACGGCAACCGGAACAAAACAGCCCGGGCCTTGGGAATCGATCGTACAACCCTGTGGCGCAAGATGAAACGTTACGGGATACGATACTAGCCCAATCGCAAACTGCATCGATTGGCTGAAGGTCAAAAGGCTCAATGACCTGGAAACAATGAATCACCGGAAGGACACAATCTGGCTATGGGTGCCAAAACCAACCAGGACGCGGGCGATACGCTGACCGTCAATATCGCCATCGTGGGCGGCGGTCGGGCCTGTAATTTTTTTCTAAAGCTTCTACAGTCCAACTCCTTCCCCTTTTTAAAGGTCAACATTGTCGGTGTTTGCGATATCAACCCGGAGGCGGCTGGTCTGCGAACAGCCCGTGAAATGGGTATCTACACGACCGATAATTTCAGGGATTTTTTTGCATTCGACAATCTCGACAGCATCCTCGAATTAACCAACAATAAAGACGTGCTGTTAGAACTCATTAAACTGCGTCCCCAACGGGTTGGTGTCCTGGAGCACAATATCGGTCGTTTTTTTCACAACTACTTTTTGATGAGTCAGCGGCTGCAATCGGCGGAACATCAGGCCGCCCTGGCGAGGACAGTTTCAGATTTCATCATGCAGCACAGCAACGCCGCTATCGTGGTTTTAAATACGGATTTTTCCATTGCCGCCGCCAATGAAGCTTACCTGAAAGTCGTGGGCAAACCGCAAACGGAAGTCATTGGAGGGTATTGCCACCAGGTCTACTACAACCGCAACGCACCCTGTGCCAGTTCCCCACCCGTGTTGAAATGCCCGATGCTGGAAACCTTGAAGACGGGTCAGACCGCGCACGTCATTCATGAGCACCAAACGGCTGCCGGCCATACGACCTACGGCAACATTGTCACCTACCCTTTAAAAGATGAGCACGGCGAGATCACCGGGGTCATAGAAATTTGGCGCGACATCACGGCCGACATTGCGACTCGCTGGGATAAACGCGCCGAGGATCTCAAAAACGATTTAAAGAGAATGGTCCAAGAAGATCGCATGATATCCCTGGGCAAACTCGTGGCCAGCTGCGTTCATGAAATCAACAACCCGATACAGGGGTTGTTAACCTACAGTGATCTGATGCACAAGATTACAGCCGACGATCAACCTTCTCAAGAGAACTGGAATCTGTTGAACAGTTACCTGTCCATCGTGTCGGATGAACTGTTACGTTGCGGGGATATCATCTCCGGGTTGCTCTCTTTCAGCCGGGAGACATCCGGCGGCTATATTGATGTGGATCTTAACGATGTCCTCCAGGCGGTGGCGGCGTTGACCCGTCACAAGATGGAACTCCAGAATATTCGCCTGACCCTGGAGCTGGCACCCGGGCTCATAATGGTCCGGGGCGACACCAATCAACTGCAGCAAGGCATGCTCAACTTGGTATTCAACGCTATCGAAGCCATGCCGGCGGGTGGCGACCTTACCATCGGCACGCAAACCGATCCAGCGGATCACCAGGTCATCGTTTCGGTCCAGGACACCGGGTACGGTATTCCGCCCGAAAACCTGGACCATATCTATGACCCTTTTTTTACAACCAAGGCCCCTGGCGAGGGAACAGGGCTGGGGCTCTCGATTGCGTATGGCATAGTTAAAAACCACGGCGGGCGGGTCAAAGTTAAAAGCAGTGCAAACACCGGTACCGTTTTTCACCTTCGCTTACCCTTGATATGAGGACGGGATAAACGACACGGACAGGGAGGCGCTATATGAAGTCTACAATGAATATTATGGTTGTCGACGATGAGAAGATCGTCCGGGAATCATTCCTGCACTGGTTCCGGAAAATCGGTCACCACGTAGAAGCGGCCGCGTCCGGTACCGAGGCGTTGTCTCGGCTGACACGGGCCCCCTTCGATCTGATGTTCGTCGATATCAAAATGCCTGAAATGGACGGCATCGAACTACTGGAAAAGATTAAGTCCGACTATCCCGACACCGCCGTTGTGATCATTACTGCGTACGGCTCTATTGAACCCGCCATTAAGGCCATGCAGATCGGCGCGGCTGATTACCTGCTCAAGCCATTCAAGCCGGAACAATTAACCCTGGTACTGGAAAAAATCTGCCAGCAGAAGCATATGAGCAGGGAATATCAGTATCTAAAGGGCCGCTTGGAAAAAATGACTCGATTTGACAATATTATCGGCCGTTCGGGTGCCATGGAAGAGGTCTTCGGCCTCATCCTGGAAGTTGCCCAAAGCGACTCGGCCGTACTACTGCTGGGCGAGACCGGTACCGGCAAGGAGCTGGTCGCCAAAGCCATTCACGCCAAGAGTTCACGCGCCCACCATCCATTTATCGCCATAAACTGCGGCGCTATCCCGGATACGCTGTTAAGCAGTGAACTCTTCGGGCACCAGAAAGGAGCCTTCACAGGGGCTACCCAGACTCGCAAGGGTTTTTTGGAAGTAGTATCCGGGGGCACCCTTTTTCTCGATGAAATCGGGGAGATTAGTCCAAAGATGCAGATCGACCTGTTGCGCGTGCTGGAGGAAAAGAAAATTAGCCGGGTTGGCAGCAGTCAAACCATTGATGTCGATTTCCGACTTATTTCGGCAACCCGCCGGAATCTGGTAGAAGAGACCTCCGCCGGGAATTTTCGTCAAGATTTTTTCTACCGCGTCAATGTCATTGAAATCAAGGTGCCCCCGCTCAGAGACAGGAAGGAAGATATTCCGCTTCTGGTTGAACATTTCCTCGACAAGTACAGCCAGGAAACCAACAAGCAGGTCGACAGCATAAGCGGCTATGCCCGCGAACAATTGATACACTATGATTGGCCGGGGAATGTCAGGGAGCTTGAAAACGCCATAGAGAGAGCGGTGGTTCTATCAAAATCCCGCACCCTGGATATTCAGGACTTTGCCTTTTTAAAACCTGCGCATAGCGACTACCGCGAACCGGAGGGCAGATCTCTGCTGGAAATAGAGAAGGACCATATCTCTAAAATTCTGACCGAATCTGAGGGAAATGTAACCCGCGCCGCCAAAATCCTGGGAATTAATCGGGTCACCTTGCACAAGAAAATTAAGCGATATGAACTAAAGCACTGATCCGGTTTGGCAACCCGGCATCCCATGACCGTAGAGCGGACAATGGATCCAAATTCCATAACTATCGGTGTAGCAACACTCGGCAAGATACCATCCACGGTACCGAAAGTGATTGCTGCTCATATCTCGGGCTATTACGACCTCACGGCACGGGTACTAGTGCCCCGAAAACAACCGGCGTACGCATTTGATGAGCGACGCCTGCAGTACAATGCCGGTATTATTTTAGATACCCTCAATGCCGTTTCGTTCAAGGGGTGTAAAAAAGTTTTGGGAGTGTTGAACGTCGATATCTTTATACCCATTTTCAAGCATGTATTCGGCGAAGCTCGTCAGGGCGGTCGTATTGCGATCATCTCGCTTTACCGACTGGGGCAGCATCAAAATGGGTCCGCGGTATCCCGGTCGGACCTGTACTCGCGGGCTGCCAAGGTTGCCCTGCACGAATTGGGACACCTGTTCAATCTACATCATTGCGACAATGGAAACTGCCTGATGCATTTCTCCGGAGCCCTGGACGAGCTTGATACGCTCTCTTTCACCCTCTGTCGCTACTGCAAGGCGTATCTGCAAGATGCCCTGAAGACCCTTGCTTCAAAGCCAGCCGGCAACTGAAGCATCCGAACGGTTTCGCCAGACCGTTATACTGGTTCGGACCTCAAGAACTGCTTCACCAGCTTATCCCAGCCAACTTCCGGATACAGCCCGAACAGGTCGTTGAGCGGTTCGCTACCGGTTGCCGCCAAACGTTCGTATTCACGGCCCATCATCTTTTGAAGTTCGGCGACCTCTCTGTCCATCCAGACGTGGCTCTCCTTCCCGAAATAAAGACCTTTCAGGTTTCGCTTCGGCATATCAGGTTCCAGGATAAACAACCAGCCGGTATGATAGGGATCGGCATGGATAATTTCAGGGTGTTTCCGGACATCCTGGTTGATCGCCAGAACCGTACCGGTGACAGGTGATAGAACAGCGGCTTGGTGACCATTGCGGGTAAAGGTCCACCCCACCTGCCCCTGCTTAACATGCTCACCGAGGGGAGGCAGATCCAGCTGCCGCGCTGCCCCGAACACCTTTACCGAAAAATCGTCGAAGCCGACCCTGACCCGGCCGCCGTGTTCGAAGCGGGTCCAGCTATGTCCCAGGTGGTAATAGTATCCTTCCGCCAGTCTATAACCGGATGCCAGGCTATACGCCGGCGCAGTCGTCTCCTGTACCAGGTCCATGTCGTCCAGCATCTGGTCGAAAGCACAGTGGTAGCACTCGTAATTCAGGGGACAAATTTTGGGAGCGTCAATACGGCCCGTCAACGTGTGCCGGCAGGGGCGCTCGGATCCGGTGTATCGCAATTGCAGATGCGTAACCCATTTGGGCGCCGCGGACTCGGTGGTTATGGTCTTATCGATCCCCATGGCCTTGCGCATACCTTTATCAAAGGGGCAGCTGCTGCAATCGAAGTCATTGTCGCACTCCCGAAAATTGACAACGCCGCCTTTCATCCAGATGCACTCATCCGTCAGCACCTGAAATCCCTGAACTTTTTTCTTTTTCTTGGTGCGTTTCATGTTGACCTCCTAGTGTCCGCCAGTTCAACGCGGGAATCCACCCGTCGGTTTCACGAGTGGGGTTGCGGTAAGATCCAACTCATCGAGTATCTGGTCATACCCGCAGTGGTAGCACTCAAACCGCAGGGTACAAAATCTGGGGACCTCGATCCGGCCGCTGCGCACATGCACGCACAACTGCCCGCGGCTGCCATAGTGGTCGGTCTCGGGCGTATAGCTACTTTCGGGCCGCCGGCCGCGATGACCGCTCGCCTTTGAATCAACGGGATGCAATCTGTCGGGCTGCATGATGGTCACCTCCTTTTGGTCTGCTGCTGATCGGGTCCCGCCTACCCATTTTTCGGGCCCCTTGTTTTCTATATGCACTGCAACAACGATGCCCTGCCCGCGAGAAAAGTGACCTCCCCAATAACTTATTGAAAATACAAAGCTTTCTATTTTCAAATGGCGGTTATGGCCGGCAGGTGGTCAAAAGTTTCGCCCTAGAACTGATGAATTCGGTTACAGGGTGTGGCGCCGAAGGAAGGATCTTTTTCTTTAACCTTTTGTAATTAATAAAGATCTTAATTGTAGCGTTTGGCTACAAGGGAGTGTTGCCATCCTGTATATACGCCTTCCCGGATTGAATGAGCATGACTGCTATATATGTTGCAAAAGACGTTGCATTAATGTTTCGCAACACGGTTTATCTTTTAACTACTTGTTATTTATAGACTTCCAAAAAGCTCAACTAATGTGTGCAACGCTGTTGGTTTTGGCGGCCGCCCCTTCACAGCCAGTTCTTTGTCGTAACTATTTAAAATAAAAGCATATAATAATTATGGCCATCATGGCACGCCCTGTGCTTTGGCAAAGAACAGGAAACCAACCAGTCGATAGAAGATCTTTGGACCGCCAGGAGGTGATGCATGGCCTCAATAACTAAGCAAAAGATTCTTATCGTCGAAGATGAACCGGATACACGTCTTTTTATCTCTAATCTACTCTCCACGCATGGCTACAACATCGTTTTGGCTGAAACCGGAACAGAGGGACTTCGCCGGGCCCTCGCTGAAGAGCCGACGGTGGTCATCATCGACATGATGATGCCCAATGATGGCGGCATCCGACTTTATCGCGATCTCAAGCGCAACCCGAAGTTGGACCGGATCCCCGTCATCATGCTGTCCACTATCGCGCGCAAGACATTCTTCAAATGGCAAAAAGCGCGCAGTTCCGGCGCGGGCGGACCCCCATCCGGAGCGGATATATATTTGGGACTCCCCCCTGAGGCCGATGAACTCCTGCTGGTTGTCGATAAGCTTTCGAAATCAGAATCCCGGGACCGATCGCCGGCGTTAACATAAACGGTTTGCCGCCATGCAATGAGAAAGTAAAAACGTGAAACCAATACCCAACATAAAAAGCGTCGATCCGAACCTCCACCGGGATGTGGCCCAGTTTGGCGCCCGGGACATGGAGCTTTGCATGCAGTGTGCTACCTGCAGCGCAACCTGTCCCCTGTCCAGCGACTCCCAGACATTTCCGCGCAAGATCTACCGCTATCTGCAACTGGGGCTGGAAGATAAGCTGTTGGCCGCACCGGAACCCTGGTTGTGCTACTACTGCGGCGAGTGCAATATAGATTGTCCCCGGGGCGCCGAACCGGCGGAAACCATGATGGCTGTGCGCCGGTGGTTGACTACCCGGTATGACTGGACCGGCCTGGCCCGGCGGTTTTATCTCTCGGATGCCTGGGAAATCGGGGCCCTGCTCGTGGTGGCACTGGCCGTCATTGTCCTTTTTATGGTGGGGCACGGACCGATCATCACCGACCGAGTGGCCGTCAACACCTTTGCCCCGGTGATGTGGATCGAAATCGGAGATCTGGCGATAGCGGTAATCCTGACTTTGTTTCTCATGTCGAACGCGTTTCGCATGTACCGTTACACCATGGCCGGCACGAAGATTCCGCCAACCGTCTACCTGCGGGAAGCCCGCACCTTTATTCTGCATTTTCTGACCCAGAAGCGCTGGCGCAAATGCGGAGAAGATCGCAGCCGCTGGCTAAAGCACCTTATCCTGGTGAGCGGCTACCTGACCATGATGACGCTGGTCATCGTCTTCATCCGCTGGTTTCAGGTCGACGACAGCAGCTGGCACTTTACCAGTATCTTCGGTTACTACGCGACGGCCGTGCTCCTGGTGATAACGGTGGAGATGTTCCGCAGCCGTTTGAATAAGGAAGACGCGGTCCATCGCTATTCGGAAATGTCGGACTGGTTGTTTCTGATCCTGCTGTTTCTCACCACACTCAGCGGCATTCTCATGCACGCGGTACGTCTGGCCGGCTGGCCCATGGGAACCTATGTGATGTATGTCATCCATTTGGCCATTGCGGTTCCCATGCTGGTCATCGAGGTGCCGTTCGGTAAATGGTCGCACCTTTTCTACCGGCCGCTGGCGCTTTTCCTGGTGGCCGTCAAAGAGCGGGCGGCCCGTGACTCTCAGGTGGACGTGGAAGATGTACTGATCGCCGTCGGGGAAACATTTATGAGCTGCCTGCAATGCGGTACCTGTAGCAGCGTATGCCCTGCGGTCGAGCCAACCGCGTTCAGTCCCCGTCAGGTTTTGCGGCAGTTGTCTTTGAAGCCGGCCGAAGCCCAATCCCTCGACCAGGCCGTGTGGGACTGCCTCACCTGCAAGGCCTGTGAGGAAAACTGCCCCCGAGCCATCGACCTTCTCGAGGTGATGCGCCGGGTGCGCCAGATCAATGTCGGCCAGCACCGAATACCGGCCAGCCTGCAGCCGGCCCTGACCAGCCTCGAAGAAAACGGCAATCCGTGGGGCGGCCGGCGTGACCGGCGCATGCAGTGGGCCGGAGAAATATCCATCCCGGAATTCAAACCCGAGGATGACTATTGCCTGTTCACGTGTTGTACCACGGCCTACACCCTCCACAACCCGGCGGCCGGCCAGGCCCTGCCCCGGCTGCTGACCCGGGCCGGTGTATCCTTCGGCTCCCTCGGCCTCCAGGAAAACTGCTGTGGTGCCCCGGCATTTCAGACGGGCGCCCACCAGGTCTACTGGGACCTGGAGCGTACCAATCAGGAAGTATTTAAAACCAGAGGCATCAAAGAGTTGCTGGTCACCTCCCCGCACTGCTTGCATACCTTTCTGAATTACTACACCGGCCTGGGTGACCGGATTGCCGTTACCCATTACACGGCGCTTCTCGACCAGTTCATTACCAGCGGCGGGCTGATTCCCGCCCTTAAGTTGCCGCTTACCGCTACCTACCATGATCCGTGCTACCTGGGGCGGCATAGCGGCATCTACACTCCGCCGCGCCGGGTGCTGGAAAGCATTCCCGGGCTGCAACTGGTGGAAATGGCCCACAACCGGGCCGACAGCCTTTGCTGCGGCGGGGGTGGGGGCGGAGCCTGGTACACCGGCCGGCCGGCCGTGGGGAGTCCGGGTGTGCAGCGCATCCGGGAAGCACTCGCCACGCGGGCTGATTGTTTGGTCACCGCCTGCCCCTACTGCTTACGTATGCTGAGCAACGCGGTTCGGGAGATCGGCGCTCAAGACCGCATCGCGGTCCGGGACATCGCGGACATCCTATTGCAATCCGTGGAAGTGAAAGTGGCTGCAGAGACAACTCTACCGGAGCATGTGCAATCGGGTCAGGAGGCCTGTCATGTCTGAGAGAATCGGGTTTTATATCTGTCATTGCGGTATCAACATTGCGAACCGGGTCAGGGTCGCGGACGTGGCCGCCTATGTGGCCACCTTACCGAACGTGGCCATCTCGCGCGATTATCTGTTTATGTGTTCGGATCCGGGACAGGAACTCATCGAAACAGACATCCGGACCCACAAGCTCACCCGGGTGGTGGTCGCCTCGTGCTCGCCGCGCATGCATGAAAAGACCTTTCGGGCCGCCTGCCAGCGGGCTGGACTCAATCCCTATCGGGCCTTCCACATGGTCTGCGTTCGGGAGCACGTGTCGTGGGTGACGGAAGATGAAGACCAGGCCACCGCGAAGGCCAGACTACTGGTGGGGGCCGGCATCATGCGGGTAACCCGCCAGGCCGATCTGACCCCGGCGACGTTCCCGGTTTGCACGAACACTCTGGTGGTGGGCGGCGGAATCGCCGGGATGCAGGCCGCGCTGGATATCGGCCGGGCCGGATTTAAAGCGTACCTGGTAGAACGCCAGCCCACAGTGGGAGGACACATGCTGCAGTACGATAAGACCTTTCCCACCCTAGACTGCGCGGCCTGTATCGGCACGCCTAAAATGGTCTCTGTCGGCCAGGCACCCAACGTCGAGCTGCTCTCCTATAGCGAAGTGGAAAAGGTCGACGGGTTTGTCGGCAACTTCAAGGTAACCGTGCGTCAAAAAAGCCGGTACGTGGAAGAGACCTGCACCGGCTGTGGAGAATGCGAAAAGGTGTGTCCCATCGAGTTTCCCAACGAGTGGGACGTGGGCACCAAGACCCGCAAAGCCATTTACCGCCCCTTCCCCCAGGCCGTGCCGATTACCTACTGTATCACCAAGTACGACCGGACCCCCTGCGTCCAAACCTGTCCGGCCGGGACAAACGTGCAGGGATACGTGGCGTTGATCCGCCAGGAACGCTATCGGGAAGCGGTCGATTTGATCCGGCAGAAAATACCGCTGCCGGGTACCTTGGGCCGGGTTTGTCCGGCGCCCTGTGAAAAAGCCTGCCGCCGGGCCGAGGTGGACGCCCCCCTGGCGATTCGCGCGTTGAAGCGGTTTGCCGCCGACCAGGTGGATCTGGGCAAGCTGCCCCTGCCCGAGATTGAAAATCGGCCGGAAAAGGTGGCCGTGGTCGGTTCGGGGCCGGCCGGTCTCACTGTGGCCTACTACCTGCGCCTGAAAGGTTACCAGGTAACGCTTATTGAAATGTTCACCCAGCTGGGCGGCATGCTCCGGGTCGGCATACCCGACTACCGCCTACCGGCCAAGGTTCTGGACAGTGAAATCGACTACCTGCTCAGGCACGGTATCGAAGTCCGGACCAGGATGTGTTTCGGCAAGGATTTCTCACTTACCGACCTGCGGACGGAGGGCTTTCAAGCCATCTTCTTAGGCATCGGCGCTCATGAGTCCATCGTGATGCGGATACCGGGCGAAGAGGCATCTAAAAATGTTGTCGATGCCATCAGCTTCTTGCGAGATGTCAACCTCGGCCATGACCAGTCCCCCGGCCGGCGGGTTGTCGTTATCGGTGGCGGGAATGTGGCCATTGACGCCGCCCGGGTTGCCAAGCGTTTGGGGGCCATAGACGTCACGGTCGTCTACCGCCGGTCGGAAAGAGAGATGCCGGCTTACCCGGAAGAAATTGAAGGTGCCCGCGAGGAAGGCATCGCGTTTTCCTACCTGACGGCACCGGTCAGCATCCAAAGCCGGGATGGCCGGGTCACCGGCTTCGAGTGCCAGCGCACGGAGCTGGGTCCGCCGGATGCCAGCGGACGCAGGCGCCCCGTACCAGTGCCGGGTTCTGAGTTCGTAATTGACTGTGACACCGTCATCCCGGCCATCGGCCAGAGCATCAACATCGCCTGGTCCTCCGCCGAACCCGACCTGGAGCTTACCACCCGAGGCACATTCCAGGTAAATCACGAGACCCTGCAGACCAGCGTCCCCGATGTTTTCGCCGCTGGCGACGCGGTCACCGGTCCGGCGACCGTCGTTGAGGCAATTTCTGCCGGCCATAAGGCCGTGGCCTCCATGGACCGTTATTTGAACAATTACGATTTGCAGCCAGAAGCGACCCGGCCGGCCGCAGAAGAATCGCCGCTGGGTAAAGACTGGCAGCCGATCGCTGATAACATTGTAAGCGTCTCCCGGGTTTCGGCCACGCAGCTCGATCCAAAGACGCGGGACCTGACATTTGACGAAGTGGATTTAAGTTTCGACACCGAAGCGGCGCGCCGCGAAGCGGACCGTTGCGTGGATTGCGGCGGCTGCTGTGAATGCCGGCTCTGCGAGACGGCCTGTGAAGCCGGGTCCGTCAATCACGCCATGACAGATCGGGCAACCGAGATCGAGGTGGGGTCCATCATCGTCGCCACCGGCTTCGACCCGCTCGATCCCACTCCGATGACACAATACGGGTATGGGCGGTATGCCAACGTGTTTACCAACCTGGAGTTCGAGCGGTTGTCGAACGCCACCGGACCGACCGCCGGCCGGCTGTTGAAACGCGACCCCGACAACCGTCTCAAGTACACCGACCCGCCCAAAAGTGCCGCCATCCTGCACTGTATCGGCAGCCGTGATATCAACCACCACGAATACTGTTCCCGCACGTGCTGTATGTATGCCCTTAAATATGCCCACCTGCTCAAGGACAAATGCGGCCATGACACAGAAATTTATAACTTCTACATCGACATGCGTTGTTTCGGCAAAGGCTACGAGGAATTCTACAAACGGGTCCAGAGCGAAGGTGTGCGCATGGTCCGGGGCAAAGCGGCGCGGGTGGAGGAACAAAACGGGTCACTGGTGGTAACTGCGGAAGACTCCCTCTCGGCACGCATCGTCCAGGTGCCGGTGGATATGGTCATCCTGTGCACGGCCATGGAGCCGCGTCCGGATGCCAACGAAGTGACCCGCATTTTCGGTATTACCACCGGCAGTGACGGGTTTTTCCAGGAAGAGCATCCCAAATTGGAACCGGTGTCTACGGCTTCCAGCGGAATTTTTCTGGCCGGTGCCTGCCAGGGCCCCAAAGACATACCCGACACGGTCGCGCAGGCCAAGGGGGCGGCCGCCGAGGCCTTGGTGCTCAGTGCTTCCGGTGAAGTCGCGGTGTCGCCGCTGATTTCATCCATCGATCATGATATTTGTATCGGCTGCCGCATGTGCATGGAATTGTGCCCCTACTCCGCAATCGAGTTCAATGACTTGAAAAACGTCAGTGAAGTCAACGAAGCCGTTTGCAAGGGCTGCGGCAGTTGTGCCGGGCACTGCCCAAGCGGGGCGGCCCGGGTGCGACATTTTACCAGCCGGCAGGTTTTCGCTGAGATTGAAGGGATTTTAACCGGCTGAGGGAAAGGAGTTTAGCAATGCAAGATTTCGAACCGACCATCGTAGCCTTCTTCTGCAACTGGTGCACGTACACAGCGGCTGATCTTGCCGGCACCTCGCGCCTGGCGTACCCACCCAACATCAAGATCATCCGGATGATGTGCAGCGGCATGGTTGATCCGCAGTACGTGATCAAGGCACTGCTGGAAGGTGCGGACGGCGTGCTGGTCAGCGGCTGCAATCCCGGGGATTGCCATTATATCAATGGAAATTTCAAGGCTCGACGGCGGATCAAGTTGCTCAAGACGATATTGCCGCAGTTCGGTTTTGAACCCGAGCGGCTGCGCCTGACCTGGATCGCCGCCAGCGACGGTGTTTTGCTGGCTGAGGTCATGCAGGAACTGACTGAGCAGATCAGAGCCCTGGGGCCCAGTGAGGCAAATCTGAAAATGGTAATTTAATCAGGCAGAAGGCCGAAGGATTTAATCTGTGAACGGGGATTCGTTAAGGAGGCCAGCCATGGTGAAGACAGCCATCATCGACGTAAAGGACCGGGATCTTCTGGGGGCGCTCCAGGGATTCTTGAAGTCCATTTTGCAGCGGGAAGAGATTGGGGCCCTGCTGGCGCCCTGGCGCCTGCCCATGAAAAACAGGATCATGCCAGCCCTGCTCACGGATCCGGACCAGGTAGACCGGGTTGACCCACTCGCGCCGGCTTTTCCCATGAACAACGCCAAAGTCGTCTCCCGGCTGACCCGCAAGGCGGCCGGCCAACAGGTAGCGGCCGTCATGCGTCCTTGTGAAATCAGAGCTTTCGTTGAACTGGTGAAACTCAACCAGGGCCATCTCGAAGACCTGTTGATCATCGGGACGGACTGCCTGGGCGCCTGCCGCAACACTGACTTCTCGCGTTGGGCCGGTGAAGATCTCAGTGCTGCGTCAAAAGACTATTACACGGCTGTTCTGGCCGGCGGGGGCGCCGCCCCGGACGGCATTGAACCAGCGCCGGCCTGCCGGACTTGCGACCAGTCCCTGCCGGTCGGCGCCGACCTGGCCATCGGCCTGCTCGGCATGGATACCGACCGCCAGATACTCGTCCAGGCCCAGACAGAAAAAGGGGCTGCGTATATCAACACCTCGGCGTCGACCGGGGGTGCGCCGCCCCCAGCCCGCCAAAAGGCCATTGAAAAAATGATGGCAGACAGAACCGCCGCCCAAGACGAAATGTTTACCGCTACCCAGGCAAACACGGACAGCTTGGAAAAATTGTCCGCCTACCTGGCGGATTGCGTCAACTGCTATAACTGCCGGGTGGCGTGTCCGGTCTGTTATTGCCGGGAGTGCGTGTTCGTCACCGATGTTTTTGACCATGACCCGGGGCAATATCTCAATTGGGCCAGGACGAAAGGTGCCGTCAAGATGCCGACCGACACACTCTTTTATCACCTCACCCGCCTGGCCCACATGAGTACGGCCTGTGTGGGCTGTGGACAATGTTCGAACGCCTGCCCCAACGATATCCCGGTCATGGAGTTGTTCAAGACCGTTGCCCGGAAAACCCAGGAGGCCTTTGACTACACGGCCGGTGCGGACATCGATGCGAAGCCGCCGCTCGCAGAGTTTCGTGAAGATGAATTTCCAGAGGTGGTAGGACTCAATTGACCCTGATGAGGAGGGAAGATGAATAAAAAAATCGGCAAGGCGCTAGTGGTCGGAGCCGGCATCAGTGGCATCCGGTCGGCCTTGGACCTGGCTGAATCAGGATACGGGGTGACCCTGATCGACCGGGCCCCGCACATTGGCGGGATCTTGAGCCAACTGGATTACCAGTTCCCCAGTAACCACTGCGGCATGTGTAAAATGCTGCCCCTGGTTCAGCGGGATGCCGCGGCGCAGTTTTGCCTGCGCAAAGGCCTCTTTCACGAAAACATCGAAATCCTCCTAAACACGGAAATCTCCGGAGTGGACGGTGAACCGGGAAACTTCAGCGTAGCTTTACGCGCGAAGCCCACCTGGGTCGATCCGGAACTGTGTGTGGGGTGCGGTATCTGTGCCGAGGCCTGCCCGGTCGAAGTCCCGGATGCCTTCAATGCCGGCCTGGGCACCCGCAAGGCCATCTATCTGCCGGTCCCCCATACCATCCCCAATCCTTATATCATCGATCTGGCCGCCTGCACCGACTGTAAGGAATGCGTGCGGATATGCCCCACCGCGGCCATTAAGCTGGCCCGAGACAAGCGCCGGGAATTTCGCATCCTGGTGGTGGATGATGAACTGATCGTTCGCGATTCCCTCAAAGAGTGGCTAGTTGATGAAAACTTTGTGGTTGAAACCGCCGAGTCCGGGCCGGTTGCCCTGGATATGTTGCAGCACGAGACCTACCATCTCATGCTCACGGATATCAAGATGCCGGGTATGGATGGGGTTGAAGTCCTCCAAAAGGCCCGAGAAATACGGCCGGATCTCACCGTGATCATGATGACGGCTTACGCCACAGTGGAAACAGCGGTCGCCGCGATGAAAATCGGGGCTCTTGATTACCTGGTGAAACCCTTTGACCCGGAAAAGTTGATTCCCAAAGTCGTCTCGGTTTACGCGGACCTGGAAGCCGGCCAGCCCCGGACCCTGGGAGTCGGTTCGATTGTACTGTGCGGTGGTACGGATTTCTTCGAACCCGCAGATGAAAAAAACATCTACAGTTTCGGAATCAACCCCGGTGTCATGACCAGTCTGCAGTTCGAACGCCTGTTGAGCGGTACCGGCCCGAGCGGCGGCAAATTGATCCGGCCTCACGATCGGCGGCCGGTAGAAAAAATCGCCTGGTTGCAATGCGTGGGTTCCCGCGATTTGCAGACCAAAGCGGATTTTTGCTCCTCCATCTGCTGCATGTATGCCATCAAGGAGGCCCTGCTGGCCAAAGAACGTCTGGGCCCGGAACTGGCGGCGACGATTTTTTATATGGATATGCGCGCATTCGGCAAGTCCTTCGAGCGCTATCGGCAGCGCGCGGAAAACGACCACGGTGTCCATTTTGAAAGGGCACGCGTGCATTCGATCACCCCGTCCGCCGAAACCGGGGCACCCCTCCTCCGCTGGGTGCAAACGGACGGCGCCTGTGCCAAGGAAGCCTTCGACCTGGTAGTGCTGGCGGTAGGGCAACGTCCCGCAGCGCAAACGGAGACGTTGGCCGAACAAATCGGATTGCCTCTGAATTCCTGGGGCTTTGTGCAGGCCGATCCATTCGCGCCCGCCGTGACGAACAAACCGGGCATCCTGGTCGGCGGCTCGTTTACCGGCCTGAAGGATATTGGCGAATCGGTGACCCTTGCGTCTGCTGCTGCGGTTGAAGCCTCCCGCGTGCTCCATACCGCCGGAGGCAGTCTGGTTGCCAAAACACCCGCGCCACAACCCGGCCGTGATGTATCCCGGGAAGATCCCCGGATTATGGCCGCAATCTGTACCTGCAACGGTACCTATGCAGATCGGCTTGACCCGCTCGAGCTGCAGCGTGCCCTGGAAAGCTATTCCGGCATATCCCGGGTGTTCCTGATTGAACAAAGCTGTACCGTGTCAGGCTGGGAGCAATTGGCGTCCGCCGCGCAGGAATGCGCCCCCAACCGCATCCTCATCGGAGCCTGCCACCCGTATCTATACATCCGCAAGCTGCGTGAGCTGGCGCGCCGCATCGACCTCGACCCGGCCTGCATGGATGTCGTGGATATCATGTCGCCCATCATTGCCAACCGGACGGAATCCTCCGACGGTCGGCAACCGGCTGTTTTAACCAAGCTGAACATGGCCCTGGCCCGGCTGAAACATAGCGAATCCCGGCCGGTCGTTACGGTGCCGGTCTGCCGGCAGGCGCTGGTGGTAGGCGGGGGGCCGGCCGGTATGCAAGCCGCTCTGGCGATTGCCGATCACGGCTACCCGGTAGACCTGGTGGAGCACGGCGATACCCTGGGCGGCAATCTGCAATGGCTGTGCAGCACCCTGACGGAAGACGCGCCGGCTGACCTTCTGGCGGATATGGTAGAACGGGTGGAAAAGCATCCCCAGATTACGATCCATCTGGAAACCGCCATTACGTCATCGTTCGGCGAAGTGGGCAGTCTCTTTACAACCCTTGAAACCCGCGCCAAGGTAGTCACTACCGTAGAACATGGCATCGTGATCCTGGCCACCGGCGGCCGCGAAGCGGCCACGGAATCATACGGTTATGGCCGGAGCGAAGCCATTATCACCCAGCAGGAGATGGAAGTTCGCCTGGCACAGGATGCCTTTGCGGGCAGACCGCCTGAATCGGTCGTCATGATTCAATGCGTTGATTCCCGCCAGGAGCCCCGCAACTATTGCAGCCGGGTCTGCTGCCCGACCGCGCTGAAACATGCCCTGCAGATAAAAAATCGGTATCCCGATACCGCGGTTTACATCCTCTACCGTGACATCATGACCCCCGGTTTCACCGAAAGTTATTATACCGCAGCCCGTAAAGCAGGGATTCTTTTTATCCGTTATGACCCGTCCTCCCCGCCCCAGGTTGCCGTGCCCGACGTGGGCTCCGGCCCACTGACGATTGCAACTGTCGACCCACTTTTGGATCGCCCGGTAGAGATTGAAGCGGATCTGCTGATACTGGCCACTGGGGTTACTCCTGAACTGCCGACGGCCCTGGCAGAAGCCTTCGGTGCGGATATGGATACGGATGGATTTTTCAAGGCGGCCGAATCGAAATGGCGACCGGTGGACGGACTCAAGGAGGGGGTGTTTGCCTGCGGCCTGGCCCTCGCACCGGGAGCAATTCCCGAAACGGTAACATCTGCCGGGGCAGCCGCCCAACGTGCTTTGCGCATTCTGGCCCACGACCGGCTGCCGTCCGGTCGGGTGGTCGCCTCCGTCCGCCACGCCCTGTGCAGCCTCTGTGAACGTTGTCTGGACGCCTGCCCCTATCAGGCCCGGACGATTGACCCCGATCGCGAACAGGTGGCGGTGAACCCGGCCATGTGTCAGGGCTGCGGAGAATGTGCCGCTACCTGCCCGAACGGCGCCGCAGTGGTTCACGGGTTCGAGGGACAACAAGTATTCAGTGTCATCAGCGCGGCCCTGGAAGGGGCCGGCCATTGATTTAACCCAGGAAAAAGGCTCGGATATGCAACCCCTGATAGACAAAATTCGCCGGAGCCTGGTGTCCAAACTGATCATCACGGTCGGGATTGTGTTCCTGCTCTCCATCACTACCTGGGCCTATTTCAATGTCAGCCACCAGAAGGAAAAGCTGATGAGCAACATCGTGGCCGGCACTGACCGCCTGACTACGACCATCCGCCTGGGGACCCACTATGCCATGATGCTCAACTCCCGGGACGACATCAACCAGATCATCCAGAACATCGGTAAACAGCCGGAAATCGAAAATATCCGCATATACAACAAAGCGGGGCAGATAAAGTTTTCCAACCGTCTGTCCGAAGTCGACATGACCACCAATATTAAAGCCGAGGCGTGTGATGTGTGCCACCGCACCGACCCACCCCTTTCAGATCTCGAATTGCACCAGCGCACCCGTATTTTTCAATCCGCCCAAGGCTATCGGCTTCTGGGTATTCTCAGTCCTATATGCAACGAACCGGGTTGCGCCACCGGTGACTGCCATGTCCATCCGGAAGATAAGAAAATATTGGGTGCCATGGATGTCGTGGTTTCCCTGCAAAAGACGGATACCGAAATTACCGGGGCACAGCGGGGCATCATTGGATTCGCGGCCTTTACCTTTTTCGTTACCTCGGCCATTATCCTTTTGTTTGTGCTGCGGTTTGTCAACCACCCCATCAAAAAGCTAATCGAAGGGACCCAGTTGATTGCCCGCGGGAATTACCTGGCCAACGTGAATGTTCGCCAGATAGACGAAATGGGTCAATTGGCCGATGCCATCAATTATATGGGCAATGAAATTGCAGCGAGCCAGGCCGAGTTGAACAAGCAAAGAGACGAATATCAGAACCTGTTTGAACAGGTCCCCTGCCTGATTACGGTTCAGGATCGCAATTACCAGCTCATCCGCTACAATGGGCTCTTCGCGGAAAAGTTCCAGCCGACGCCTGGAGACTACTGCTACAAAGCCTACAAAGGGCTTGATGAAAAGTGTCCGGTCTGCCCGGTTGAAAGGACGTTTCAAGACGGCCAGTCACACTACGCGGAAGAATCCGGTCGCTATGAAGACGGTACCGCCAAGCACTGGATTGTGAGAACCTCGCCGATCAGAGACGCGGACGGCAACATCGCGGCTGCCATGGAAATCTCCCTGGACATTACCCATCGCAAGAACCTTGAAAACGAACTGGAAAAATCAGAGGAGAAATACCACGCCATTTTCAATAACATTCCCAATCCGGTATTCGTGCTGGATGTTGAATCCCTCGAGATCCTGGACTGTAACGAAAGCGTACTGCCCATATATGGTTTCCGGATCGATGAACTTAACGGCTGCTGTTTCCTGGACCTGTTTTTCGAAAATGAAGCCAACGACTACCGCCGCCGCATCACCACCACCACGGTAATAAATCAGGCCAAACAACGCGGCAAGGATGGCAACTTGCGCTATGTCAACATTCGGATTTCACCTTCCGAGTATTCCGGCCGCAAAGTCTACCTGGTTACGACCAGTGACATCACCAAGCGCCTGGAGACCGAACAACAGCTGATCCAGGCCAGTAAGATGGCCACCCTCGGTGAAATGGCCACCGGTATTGCCCATGAGCTCAACCAGCCTTTGTCCGTCATAAAAACCGTCAGCAGCTTTTTTTTGAAAAAGCTCGACCAGCAGGAAGCGCTTGCCGAAGATGTTGTTCACAATATGCTGCTGAAAGTCGACGGCAATGTGGACCGGGCGGCTAATATCATCAATCACATGCGGCTCTTTGCGCGCAAGTCGGACACCAAGCTGGAAAAAGTCCAGATCAATGAAGTGCTCCGCAACGCTTTCGAGATTTTCAGCCAGCAGCTCAAGGTCAGAGGCATCGATGTGGACTGGAAAATTGGTACCGACCTGCCGGCTATTGAGGCCGACCCAAGTCGCCTGGAGCAGGTTTTTATCAATCTGCTTTTAAACGCCCGGGACGCGATCGAGGAATATCGCTTGCTACAACCGGAGGATCAGGTGGCTGCTGTGATTACCCTAACCACGGTAGAAAAGGACGGGGTGGTCATCTGTACCGTTTGTGATACCGGCACGGGCCTGAGGCCGGGTGTCGCCGACAAGATCTTCGAACCCTTCTTTACGACCAAGGAGGTTGGCAAGGGAACCGGTCTGGGCCTTTCCATCAGTTACGGTATCGTACAGGACTGCGGCGGCACCATCGAAGCCCGGCCCAACTCACCCCGGGGAACCTGTTTTGTGCTGGGATTTCCGATGCCGCGGCACAATCATCATTCGCGGGGCTGGCAATGAACATTCAAGCAAACTCCCAACATTCTCTTTTACTGGTCGATGACGAGGAGGATATCCGCGATGTGCTCCGACTCCCGCTCGAGGATCTTGGTTATCGTGTCTTGACCGCTGACAATGCCGGGACAGCCTTGTCCGTTTTCAACCAGGAAAAACCAGCCGTGGTATTGACCGACATCAAAATGCCGGGGATGGACGGGATCGAATTGCTTCAAAAGATTAAACACGAGTGTCCCGAAACAGAAGTCATCATGATCACCGGGCATGGCGACATGAACCTGGCTATAAAAAGTCTCAAATACGAGGCTACCGATTTTATCATCAAACCGATCAACGTGGATGGTCTGGCAATCGCTTTGGGGCGGGCGGAAGAAAGGATCAGCACCCGTTGCCAGTTGCGCGAACACACGCGCAACCTTGAAAAGTTGCTCCAGGAAAAGACCGAACTCCAGGATCACTTGTCGTCGCTGGGGCTGCTGATCAGTTCGGTTTCCCATGGCATCAAGGGGCTTGTCACCCGCCTCGACGGTGGCCTTTACCTCCTCGATTCAGGGATCCACAAAGGGGACACCGCCCAGATTGCCGCCGGGCGCGACGCTCTGCGGCAAACAGCCGCCCGGATCAAAAAGATGGTGCAAGACATTCTCTTCTATGCCAAGGAACGCGCCCTGCAGCCCGAAACAGTCGATACGGCCGAATTCGCCCGAGAGGTAATCGCCACCGTCCAGCTGCGGACAGACGGTAAGCCGTTAGCGCTGCAATACGATCTGGCAAACGCGCCCGACCAAATGGTTATCGATTCGGAGAGTTTACACTCCGCCCTGGTCAGCATCCTGGACAATGCTATCGACGCCTGCTTAAAGGACACGCAAAAAGATAAACACCGAATTGATTTTATTATAGAAAAAAATATCAACACGGTGGTTTTCAACATCCGGGACAACGGTATCGGTATGGATCGGGAAACACGAGAAAAGATTTTCACCCTGTTTTTTTCTTCCAAAGATCGAAAGGGCACCGGGCTGGGCCTATATATCGCCGATCGAATTATTGCACAGCATAACGGGCATATAGAAGTAGAATCGCAACCTGGACGGGGCAGTTGTTTTCGTATCCGCATACCTGACAAGCCCCGAACGCCTGGGAACCGGTCTTGAAAATGCTGGCCCCTTTTCCAATTGAGGTGCCGCCAATTTACAATCCCAATGTACGCAGGATAGTCACCACCGCATAGCGGCAAGCGCTATAGCTTCAGCCCTAACCTAAAAACTGAAAGTCACTCGTCTGGCACGCTTGCAGCAGGTGACTTACTTGGAACCCATCTCAAATCAAATTCTACCCTGATGCCCGTCTGATTGGCATCCCCTAATCCAGCTTGACATTACCGCAGCCTTCATATATTTTTTAGTTCATAATTTCAGTACCATCCCGGTATCCAGATCGTCATATGGCTTTTGCGGACCGCAAATCATCCACACAGGAGGAACCCACATGGCCACGCCTGAAGAAGTCAGAGAGTACATGCCGCAGATTCGGAGAATCAAAGCGTTCCGGTACCTGGACGATATGGAACTCCGCGCGCTGCTGGCCATCGCTGAAGTCGTCGCCTACGAAAAGGGTGCCAAGATAGTGACCCAGGGCAAGACCGGCAGTCACTTTTATGCCGTTATTCAGGGTGCTGCCGAGGTGTCCGTGAGCGAATTGCAGGACAAGGACATTGTCATCAGTTCCATCGGGGAAGGTGACATATTTGGAGAGGCGGCCATGTTTTTAAAGGAAGAGCGCACCGCCAGCGTCACGGCCACCCAGGACGCGATCATGATGTGTATCGCCCGCAAGAACCTAATGAACTTTTTTAAAGCCAATTCCGGCGCGGGGGTCAAAATCCTGCTGGTCATCGTCTTCAGCCTGCTCAGCAAGCTCTCCAATGCCAACCAGGAAATCGCTTTTGAAAAGCAGGGCGATCTCGATTATGAATATGTCGACACCCTGGTACAGGATTTTATGGAGGAGATAGAAGCAGCCAGCATAAATAGTTCCAATACAGCGCACCAAATAATAAAACCGGTCTCCAATAGGGGGACCGGTTTTTCTGTTTTTTGATTTTCAGTCAGCCGCTTATCATAGGTCCGTTCCCCGGCTCACTCCTTATCCGGCACTTCATACCGGTAACCGACCCCATGGACGGTCTTGATAAAACGCGGGTGGGCCGGATCCTGCTCGATTTTCTTGCGTACCCGGGCCACATGCTGGTCCAGGGTCCGGGTGGTACCGAAGTAATTGACCCCCCAGACGGCGTCCAGGGCTTCATCCCGGTTCACAACGCGCCCGGCATGGTTATGGAAGAAGATGATCAGTTCCAACTCTTTAGCGGAAAGGTCAGTCGTCTCACCGTTTAGCTCCAAGCGGTAGCGATCCGGATAAATGCGGGCCTCCCCGAAGTCAAAAGGCTCCTGGGAGGACATGTCCGTTTTAGAGTCCGCACCAGCCCGTTGTACCCGCCGCAGGACCGCATCTACCCGGGCCAGCAATTCGTGCACGCCAAAAGGCTTGGTGACATAGTCATCGGCCCCCATCTTGAGACCAACCACCTTATCGATCTCCTCACCCTTGGCCGTCAGCATGATGATGGGCATCTGTGATCCGCCGGCCCGGATATCGCGGCAGAGGTCATAGCCGCTTTTGCCGGGCATCATGATGTCCAGGATGGCCAGGCTGAATGATTCTTCAGCCAGGCGTTGTTCGGCTTCGCTCCCGTCGCTCGCGGCCGTCACCCGGTAGCCTTCGCTCGCCAGCAGATCCACCAGGCCTTCCCGTATGCGGGTATCGTCTTCGGCGACCAGGATCAGAGGTTGCCCATCATTTGTCATCGGATATCTCCTTCGCCGGTATGGTAATCACGAAACAGCTGCCCTTACCCGGGTCTGATTGGTAGTGAATATCGCCGCCATGGTCACGGATCAGCTGCCGGGCAATACTCAGCCCCAGACCCGAACCGGGCTTACTGGTCGTCAGAGAGTCGTCCGCGCGTTGAAATTTTTCGAACAGCTGCGTTTTAAAATCCGCCGGGACGCCGGAACCATGGTCGGTCACCCGAATGGTATGTTGCCCTTTTTCAGAGCTCAGGCCGATACCCAGATAATGTCCCTCGCCGGCATACTTGATGGCATTATCAATCAGGTTCAGCATCACCTGATCCAAGGCGTCCCGGTCGATGTCGGCATAATGACGTTCGGCCGGGGCCTGCAGATCGATCTCCATAGCCGCCGCCCGCAACCGTACCCGGTGCAGTTCGACAGTCTCGCCCAGATAGCGCCCGATATCCAGACGCCGGCGGTTATAGGTCTTGCGACCCTGCTCCAGCCGACTGAAGTCGAGCACGTTATTCACCAGCCGGGTCAGACGGCGGCTTTCGTCTACAATAACATTCAGGTAGTGCTCTCTTTTCTCACGATCGCGGACCCGCCCTGCCATCAGCAGCTCGGCGTACATCATGATGCTGGTCAGTGGCGTTTTCAACTCATGGGACACGTTGGAGACAAAAGAGGTCTTCTGGCGGGCGTCCTTCAAATTCCGCAATGCCTGCCAGGTCAGCAAACCGCCCCCGGAAAGAATGGCCACGATGAAAATCCCCAAAAGGAGTCCGGATAGCACAAGCAGACCCCGGCTGGAAGCATCCGCCCCGGCCCCACCGTTAAAGAAAACGGCCACCTGCCAATGCGGGAGCTGGGGAGCGAGGGATATTGAGACTTGCGGCTTGTCCCCGGGATTCAACGGTGTCCCGCCGCTCTGGGAGAGAATCCGGCCGGCCCCGTCGATGAGTGCATAGACCGTCCCGGCTTGCGAGCGGGAAGCAAACTCGGGAACCAGGCGCGACAGCAGCGCCATGAGTTCGAGCTCCAACCCGTAGACCAACTCTTCTGAAGAAGGGCGCACCCACCCCAGAATATGCAGTCGGTTTTCCTCGAACCAGGGAATCCAGCCCGCCTGTGAGGGCTCTGCCACCCGGGCAGCCAGGGTGGTCGACTCGGCAGGCGGTGCCCTTTTGGCGGCCGCAACCATTCTGCGGCGGCTGGCCTGCATTTCGGCGATGCTTTCAACCAGCGCAGAACGCATCTGCTCGTTTTCCCCGGTTGCCGTCGGTTTGCCAGCAGCGGCGGAACTCATCGCCGGTGAGGGCGCGGTATCACCGGTGGCCGCCTCGAACCAGCCGTACCGACCGGAGAATAAGGCCTCATAGCGATTTATAAAACTTTTCTCCTCGTTGGTGGTGCCGGCTCGCGGGTCCGGCAGCCGCAGACCGCGACGCGGCTCCCAGATAAACACGTTCCGCACCAGGTAGTTCTCAGCTTCCCAGGATCTCAGGGTCTCGACAAGCTGTCCCGGGGCCACTGCCCGCAGGGACGTTAAAAGCTCTGCCTTGATTTCCGCGATCGTGATCTGGAGTGAATCAGCCAGCGTTCCGCCCATCTCCCGGGCCATGGTCACCCGTATGGCGTCTATGCGGGCCTGCTCGTGCCGCATCAGCCGGGTGGCTCCCGCGGCAATGAGCAGGGTTGGAATCAGTAGGAGCAGCCAGAAAAATATGATCGCGCGTTTACCCAATTTATCCCTGTATTCCCGTGTTGGTAATTATGTAATCCGAGTTGCGCAATTAGGTTTTAGCATTTAGCTGTTAGCTATCTATCTAAGACCGGGTATCATCTTGCAACCTTTGCACCTGCCAGGTTTAGCCACCATTGGCTCAGCTTTCGGGTTTCGCGCGGAAATAGTCGATTTCAGCTGAAACCCGAAAGCCTCGAAACGATCTTTCTAACGGCTAACAGCTAATAGCCAATCGCTTCTTTTATCACTTGCTCTTCTGCTGATGCTTCATTTGATATGAATCGGTTCGCAGGGTTTTGCGGGCCTTGGGTGTCATGCCCTGAGATTTTATGGTTGCGGCCCGGCTTTCCATCTCCTCGGCTTTTTCCAGCATTTCCGCGTCCCGGTGACGGGTACCGAAGGCCTTGAGCTTAAGAGCGGACTTTTTCAATTCCTGGACAGCGGCTTCGGTGCGGCCCTCGTCGGCAAAATCGATGGCCTGTTCCTGGGCAATGGCGCTGTAGTTTAGCTGTACTTCTTTCTGCACACCCACATTGGTAGAGCGGACCACCTTCTGACGATCACGGCTGAAACCGGCCACCCCCCGCGCACTGGCAGTCTCGAAGCGTTTGGTTACCGGGTCTTCATAGGTGACGTTCACACGGGCAACCTCCATTTGGCGGCCCTCTTTCCCCGGGGGCAGCTCCAACTCGACCAGAACATATTTTTCCTGGTTACCGTATAACTGGTTGAGCCCCAGTTCCACCTGTTTTCCTCTGATGCGGCCATCCCGCCCGATAATGCGCAGCGGTTTTACCTCTCCGGGGCACTCGATGATGACTTTGACTTTGCGAGCCACCACGTTCAATACATCGCCCAGTTCGGCTGCGAAAATTCGGGGCAGGTCCTGGCTGGACTCCACGAAATAGGTATTGCCGTCGCTACGCTCCGAAAGTTGCGTCATCAGGTCTTCATTGTAGTCCATGCCCACGCCGACGGTGGTGACGGAAATATTCTCCTTGAGCAGGGATGCCCCCAGCCGGCCTAGATCGGCTGGCGAACTCGGCCCGGTATTGGCAATCCCGTCCGACAGCAGAATGATCCGGTGAACGTAGTCTCCGCTCAGGTTGCGGCGGACCTGGGCGGCACCCTGGCTGACCCCGCCAAACAGGGCCGTGTTGCCGCCGGAACGAATCGACCGGATCATGGCCTCGATTCTTTCCACGTGGCGGGCTCTCTGGGCCTGGACCACGGTTTGGACGTTGTGATCATAGACCACCACCGAGAACATATCGTCTTGATCGAGACGCCGCAGGGCTTCGATGGCCGCCTCCTTGGCCTTGGCCAGCTTGGACCCGGCCATGGAGCCGGAACGGTCGAGTACGATACACAGGTTCACTGCCGGTCGTCGCGCCTTCAGTACCGGGGCCGGCGCGTCCAGGGTCACCTTGACGATGGCCGTCTGGACCCGGTCGGCCGGAAGGGTTCCGCGGTCGATTTCGACCCGGGTTTTCACCTTCTCGGCAGCGGCCAGGGAAACACCCGGCCCGGCCACACTCCCGGCCAGACTGAAACATACGACCACGCCGAAGTTAATCAACCACTTTTTAACAGACGCCTGCTTAATTGAATTCCCCATGTTTACCCCCCCGCATGGTTCCCAGGGCAGTGCCGTACAATCGATTGGCGGCTGAATAACGGATACCAGTTATCGAACTGTACGGCAACTGACCATTGAATTCGGCCTCCCCGGTTCGTTGGCCTGGCACCGGGGCGGTATCCGCAGTGTGTCCCACCTGGCCGTATCCCATCATATTCACAGCCGGGTGTCGTAACCGCAGGGTAAAACGATTGTAAAAAAGATGTAAAGTGGGCCGGTGCGCAAACCCGGGCACTACGCGGCGGTTTTTTACGGAAGGGCAATGCACACTGCAGACCGGAGCACGCCCGGGCAGGCGCAGCGCAACGCAAAGACTCTGCTCACGCTCAGGGTATCTCGATTCCCAAGCGGTTTATCTTGCGCCGCAGAGTGTTTTTATCAATGTTCAATTCGCGCGCGGTGGCCACTCTTTTCCAGTCGTTGCGCTTGAGTGCCTGGATAATGGCCAATTTTTCGATAGCCTTCAAGGTCATACCGCCCGGCATCTGCGCGGCGGTGGCCGGTTGGACCTGTTCGGGCAGATGCTGCAGCCCGATCAGTCCACTGGGGCAGAGAACAAACGCGTGCTCCAGGACATTTTCCAGTTCTCGGATATTGCCCGGCCATTCGTAAAAGAGCAGGGCCGCCATGGCGCTTTGATCCAATCCAAGCAGGCTTTTTCCCTTAATGCTGTTAAAGTAGTGTACAAAATGGTCCACCATAAGGGGAATATCTTCCTTGCGCTCCGATAAGAGCGGTAAAGAGATTTTCATGACATTGATCCGGTAGTAAAGATCATCCCGAAACAGGTTTTGCTTGACCATTTCATCCAGATCGCGATGCGTGGCGGCAATCACGCGCGCGTCGGTTTTCACCGATTGGGTCGCACCAAGCGGCTCATAGGCATGCTCCTGTAAAACGCGCAGCAGCCGCACCTGCACGGCCGGTGATACATCACCGATTTCATCTAAAAATATGGTCCCGTTCCGGGCCCGGGCAAATCGTCCCGCCTTGTCCTTCAAGGCGTCAGTAAAGGCGCCCGCTTTGTAACCAAACAACTCAGACTCGATCAGGGTGTCGGGTAAAGCTCCACAGTTCACGGCAACAAAGGGGCCGTTTTTACGGGAACTGTGATTGTGTATAGCCCGGGCCAGAAACTCCTTGCCGGTGCCCGTCGCCCCGTCGATGAGAATGGTACTGTCGCTCTCGGCGATCTGCGGCAGAATCTCAAAATAGCGCAGCATCTTCTTGTTCTTGCTGACAATATCCTCAAATGAGTGTGTTCTCAGATAGGCCTTTTTTAGTTCGCTGATGGCAGACAAATCCCGAAACGTCTCCACCCCTCCGATGATGGCATCATCGGATGCACGCAAAATAGCCGTATTGACGCTGATTGGAATACGTTTACCGTCTGCCCGGGTAATAACAATCGGCCGATTGGAAATGGGCTTCCCGGACTGCATGGTCTGGCGCAACACACAGCCGCTGCCGCACATATTGGCACGAAAGATATCCGCGCAGCGTTGACCGATGGCGTCCCGGCGGCTGAAGCCGGTGATCTTTTCGGCGGCCCGATTGAAAGACATGATCTTCCAGTCCATGTTCACGGTAAACACCCCATCTTCGATGCTTTCCAAAATCACCTGATAGTTTTTCAAGACGGATTGCATGCGCATTCCTCCTATATCCCGGGTGCGTTTGGTTCCCTGTCACCATATCACGAGGATGCGTTTTGTTTCTATTTAAATCATCCCGAGGCAACCGCCTGCGCGCCTTAAAATATAAATTTATTTATATTTACAGACATATACCGATATAGGAGATCCGAATCAATAGTTTGGCATCGCCCTTGCTCCATATCTAAGTATACGGCCATCGGAACAAAGCCAAAGAGCGTGGCCATCCCAATAAGGAGGTGAATCCGATGTTTAAAAAAATTCTTTTCGCAACGACTGCATCCCCTACGTGTGATGATGCTGCCAAAGTGGCCTTTGACCTGGCCAGGAAATATAACTCGACGCTGTTCACCTTTCATGTGTTCGGCATACCTACCCGGGGTGCCAGTCCGTTTGTGGTGGATCTGAAGAGCGGTGAAGAGGAAACCTATGACGAGGACTATACGGCCTGGGTGAAAGAAGAGATGAAAAACACCTATGCCAAACAACTCCAGGAGATGGATAATTGCGTCATCGACTGCACGGTCGGCCCACCCCACTGGGAGATATTGCGCAAAGCGCGTGAGGAAAACGTGGATTTAATCGTTATGGGGGCCCATACGCGCCAGGAAGATGTGGGCGCTGCGCGCTATCGCTATATTGTCGGCAGTACCATGCAGATGGTTGCCCGGCGGGTACGCTGTCCGGTCCTGATCGTCAGCCGCCCCTGCAATACCTGCTTTTGGTATTTCAGTAACATACTATTCGGTGCTGATTTCTCCAAGGCCTCCATATCCGCATTTCTGTTTGCCTACAACACCGCTAAAGCCATTGGCTGCAAACTGTATCTTTTCAATGCCATCGATATTAGCGATATGCAGTTCGGAAAAATCGCCGGACAGGAAGAAATCGAATCTCAGGTCCTTGCGGCCCGGAAGAAAATGGAAGATATGTACGTCACGCGCATGGAGGGCTTTGACAACTATGCGATTGAGATCTGGGAGGGCATCCCGCACGTCGAGATTCTCAAGTACGCCCGCAAAAAGAGTGTCGATCTGATCGTCATGTCACACCATACCCGGGAGGTCGATCCGGAGAAGGCCCTGCTCGGCAGCACTGTTGAGCAGGTTGTCTTGCGTTCGGCCTGCCCGGTCGCCAGTGTCAACCGGCCGGATAAAGTGGAGGCCAGCTTTGACCGCCATTCAAAGGCATATCGAGAAAAAACGGAAGCCGCGGGCACCTGATATGACCGCCTGGGGCCGGTCAATCAGGAAAACGGGCTTCCGTCCAGGCCTGGCACTTGAAAGTCCCACCCGCCGGTCGACTTGCGCGGGTGCCGCGGGTGGTGCCCGGCAAGACTGGGCCAAACCGTGCCCCCGAACATGATTTACCCTTGACAAGCTGTTGGTTTTTTGGTCAACATTTCTCCATCATTTGTTGGAAACATATAGTAGTACATAATTGATGGAAGGATGGCTGCATACCCTCACCACTTGAAAAAGCCCGCCGTGATCCGGATTCCATGAAAGCCAGGATCCTGGCGACCGCCCGCACCCTGTTCGGGGAATACGGATACCATGGGGTCACAACCCGCATGATTGCCAAGGAAGTCGGGATCGATGTTTCCACCCTTTACTACCACTGGGGTGAAAAGCAGGATCTGTACGAAGCCGTGCTGACCGACCTCAACGACGAAATCCGGCAGCAACTCGGCGATATCGAACGCCTGGTGCGGGGCCGTCCGCTGGACTATCGTCTGGCGAAGGCCATCGACATCATGTGCGATTACCTGTTCACCCGCCCCGAGGCCTCGCGTCTGATCTTGTTCAGCTACTTCGGCAAGACCCGCACGGACACGGTCCTCGATGCCCGCATGACCGAACATATTGCCAATATCGCCATTGCCATGGGCCTGGCCCTTGACAAGGAGCATGTCTCCCCCGAGGCCAATGCCCGGGTCCTGGCGGTCTGGAATTCGGTGATCAACTTCACGGCCGGCAACGACTTTTTTAAATCATTACTGAAACTCGACCAGGCCGAGTATGCCTCGGTTGTCAAAGAATCACTCAAGTTCATCCTGATTCCGGCCTTTACGCGGAATCAGGGAACAACGGCTAACTAGTGCCCATCCACAAGCGGCATTTTTTGGGGACGGACACTAAAAAACAGGAGGATTGAAATATGGCGTTAAACCTAAGTGCCCTGGGCCAGAAGGTCGGACCCTTGGCCAAGGAGTATTCCTGGAAGGATGTGGTCCTTTATGCCCTGGGGGTGGGGGCCGGATTTTCCGATCTCGACTATTGCTATGAAAATAAATTAAAGGTGATTCCCAGTTTTTCGATCGCCGCGATATTTGACATCCTCGCCCAGATTGGGCTGAAATCGGAAGTAAACCTGGCCGGGATTCTCCACGGTGAGCAGGAGTTGATCTTTCACAACCCGATTCCACCCGAAGGGACCCTGACCACCGAGGGCAAAATCGCCCATTACTATGACAAGGGCCAGGACAAGGGCGCCCTGGTGATTGGCGAAAGCGACACCTGGCATTCCAACGGCCAGAAGCTGTTTACCAGCATCTGTACCATTTTCAGCCGCTTGGACGGCGGTTTCGGCGGCGAGAATGCCCCCAGGACCACGGTGACCTTTCCGGACCGCGATCCCGATTATATCGTGGATGAACAGCCTTCCGAAGACCAGCCCCTGATCTACCGCCTGTCCGGCGATATCTTCAGCCTGCATGTCGATCCTCAATTTGCCAAAGCATCCGGATTTGAAAAACCGATCATGCACGGGTTGTGCACCCATGGGTTTGCCTGCCGGGTGCTGATCGACAAGCTCATTCCCGGCCAGCCGGAAAAAGCGCGCCGTATGGTCTGCCGTTTTACGAAGACCCTCTATCCGGGGGTCCCCATCCAGACCCAGATCTGGAAAACCGGGGACGGCCAGGCCCTCTGGCGGACCGTCAATGGAGAGACCGGCGATATCGTCATCGACAACGGTATTTTTGAATACGGGGAAATCCCGGTGATGCAGATCCGGTTTGACGACCGGGTGGCCATCGTCACCGGCGCGGGTGCGGGGCTTGGCCGGGCTTACGCCCTGGAGCTGGGCCGCCGCGGCGCCAAAGTCGTCGTCAACGATCTGGGCGGCGCCCGGGACGGCTCCGGGGAGGGCTCGAGCAGCCCGGCGGACGAAGTCGTGGCGGAAATTGAGAACCTGGGCGGCAGCGCAGTGGCCAACTACGACAATGTGGCCACCGCAGCCGGCGGTGAAAACATCGTCAAGTCCGCCCTGGATGCTTTCGGCCGCGTGGACATCCTCATCAACAACGCCGGTATCCTGCGCGACAAGAGTTTCGTCAAAATGGATCCTGGCAACTGGCAGGCTGTCCTGGATGTGCATCTCAACGGCGCCTACCATGTGACCAAACCGGCCTTCGAAATTATGAAGGCCAACGGGTACGGCCGGATCATCATGACCACCTCCGCCGCCGGTCTTTACGGCAATTTCGGGCAGACCAACTATTCGGCCGCCAAAATGGGGCTGGTGGGCCTGATGAACACCCTGAAGCTCGAGGGGCAGAAGTACGATGTCAAGGTCAACACCATCGCACCCATTGCCGCCTCGCGCCTGACTGAAGATGTCCTCCCTCCGGATTTCTTCGACAAGCTGAAACCGGAGTTCGTGGTACCCATGGCCCTCTATCTTTGCAGTGAGGGCTGCCCGGTCACCGGAAACATCTACAATGCGGGCATGGGGTTTTACAACCGCGCCGCGGTGTTCACCGGGCCAGGCGCCGTTTTAACCCAGGATGACGCCCCACCCAGCGTTGAAAACATTCAAAAAGCCCTCAAAAACGTCGCCACGGTGGACGGTGCGAGGGAATATTTTCAACTCAATGAACAGGTCGGTGATGTGCTGACCGCCTTCACGGCCCCACCGCCTGCCTCCAGTGATGCCGCCAAGGGTTTTGCCAACGCGGCCGCAGTATTCGACGCCATGGCGGGCGCTTTTGATGCCGGTGCCGCCGCGGGTGTGGATGTGGTCTTTCAATACAACATCGCCGGCGATCTGGGCGGAGATTGGAGTTGTACCATTAAAGACGGCGCCTGCACGGTGGCGCCGGGGCAGCACGAATCCCCGGTGTGCACCCTTAAAATGGAAGCGGGCGACTTTCTGACCATGATGAACGGCACCTTGCCGGCCATGCAGGCCTATACCTCGGGCAAGCTCAAGATCGAAGGCGACATCATGAAGTCACAGCTGATTGAAAAGCTATTTAAATTTTAAGACTGAAGGTGGAAGGCTGAAGACTGAAGGTTTAACCTGAACACCTTAACAGGAGAAAAAAATGATCGGAATTACTTCTTTCGGTGCCTATATACCCCGGCTGCGCCTTGATCGCATGGCCATTTTCCAGAACATGGGCTGGTTTGCCCCCGCCATCGTTATGGTGGCCCAGGGCGAACGGTCCATGTGCAACTGGGACGAGGATGCTCTCACCATGGCCGTGGCCGCATCACGCGATTGCCTGGTGGGCCGGGACAAATCCGCCCTGGACGGTCTCTATCTGGCCTCGACCACCCTCCCGTTTACCGACCGCCAGAACGCCGGCATCGCGGCCACCGCCTTGAACCTGCCCAGCAGCATCCTGGCCGCAGATTTCACCGCATCCCAGAAGGCGGGCACCAACGCCTTGCTGGCTGCGCTCGAATCGGTAAAGAGCGGGGAGCGCCGCAATATTCTGGTAGCGGCGACCGACAAACGTGAAACCAAGCCCGGCTACTTTTACGAGATGTGGTTCGGTGATGGGGCAGCATCCATACTGGTGGGCAGTGAGGATGTAATCGCCGAATACAAAGGATCCCACAGTGTATCCTACGACTTCGTGCCCCACTACCGGGGCAGTGGCAAACAATATGACTACATTTGGGAAGAGCGCTGGACCCGGGATGAGGGCTATGCCAAGATCATCCCCGAAGCCGTCAATGGCCTTTTGGACAAACTGGATCTAACCATTGCGGACGTGGACCGCCTGGTATACCCCTGCTTTTTCAAGGCCGAGCACAAGAACATTGCCCGCAAGCTCGATGCGGATCCGGAAACGGTCATGGACAATATGCACGAAAAGTGCGGGGAAACCGGGGTTGCCCACCCCCTGCTGATGTTGGCCCGGGCCCTGGAAGAGGCCCGCCCCGGCGATCGGATCGTGGTGGCTGGGTTCGGCCAGGGCTGCAGTGCCCTCTATTTCGTCGTTACCGATGCAATTGAAAATCTGGCCCCGCGTACCGGCGTATCCGGATCCCTATCCAACAAGGAGACCACCGACAATTACGCCAAGTGGCTCAAGTTCAGGGAACTGATCGACCCGGAAATGGGGATCCGCGCAGAAGCCCCCACCCAGACCGCCATGACGACCCTGTGGCGTAAACGGGACATGATTCTCGGACTGGTGGGCGGCCGTTGCCGTGAATGCGAAACGCCTCAATTTCCCAGGATGGACATCTGCGTAAACCCTGACTGCGGTGCCCACCACAGCCAGGACGATTACGAGTTTGCCGATGTGCCGGCCAGGATTAAAACCTTTACCGGGGATCTTTTAGCCGTCTCCGTGGACCCTCCGCACAAGTACGGTATGGTCCAGTTCGAAGGCGGTGGCCGGGTGATGGCCGATTTTACCGATTGCGCCTTCGATGACCTCCAAGTGGGCCTGCCCATGCAGATGGTATTTCGCAAGCGGGTGGCCGACAAGGAGCGGGGCTTCGTCAACTATTTCTGGAAAGCAGTCCCGGTACCGGGTGCCGTCGAGGAGATGGACAAGATACGGTATGACGGCCGGGTGGCCGTCATCACCGGGGCCGGGGCCGGCCTGGGTCGAGCCTATGCTCTGGAACTTGCCGCCCGGGGCGCCCGGATTGTCGTCAATGACCTGGGAGGCGCGCCGGACGGCAGCGGTGACGGCAGTGCCGCACCGGCCGATCAAGTGGTCCGCGAACTAGAGGCCCTCGGCGGACAAGCCGTGGCCAACTACGACAACGTCGCCACGGCTGAGGGCGGAGAAAATATCATCAAATGTGCCCTGGACACCTTCGGCCGGGTGGACATCGTGATCAACAATGCCGGCATTCTCCGGGACAAGAGCTTTTTAAAGATGGAACCGGAAAACTGGCAGGCGGTCATGGACGTGCACTTGCACGGCGCCTATCACGTCACCCGCCCGGCATTCGCCGTTATGAAGGAAAATGGTTTCGGCCGGATTGTGATGACCACTTCGGCGGCCGGCCTCTACGGCAACTTCGGCCAGACCAACTACTCGGCCGCCAAGATGGCCCTGGTCGGCCTGATGAACACACTGAAGCTGGAAGGCAAAAAGTACAACATCAACGTCAATACCATCGCCCCGCTGGCAGCTTCCCGGTTGACGGAGGACATCATGCCACCGGATATTTTCAACAAGGCCAAACCGGAGTTCGTGGTTCCCATGGTGGCCTACCTGTGCAGCGATGAATGTACCGAGTCCGGTGCAATCTTCAACGCCGGCATGGGGTACTTCAACCGGGCCGCTATTCTGACCGGGGCCGGGGCCCAGATCGGCGATGCCGAAAATCCGCCCTCGGTAGAAGACATCGAGGCCAACTGGAGCACCATCAACGCCATCTCCGGCACTAAGGAACTGACCGATGTCAACGCCGCCTTCATGGACCTGATTACACCCGCCCCGGAGGAATCCGCCGAAAAAGAAGCGGCGCCCGCCTCGGCCGGACCGGATATCCAGGCCATTTTCGACAACCTGGCCGGGACGTTCAAGGCAGACGCCGCCGCCGGGGTAAACGTCGTCTTCCAGTTCATCATCTCCGGCAAAGGGGGCGGCGAATGGCATTGCGTCATTAAGGACCAGGCCTGCACCATAGCCAAGGGCACCCACGCCAAACCGGGCTGCACCCTAAAAATGGCAGATGCCGACTTTGGAGACATGATGACCGGCAAACTGCCGGCCATGCAGGCGTATACATCCGGCAAGCTGATCATCGAGGGCGATGTGATGAAATCTCAACTAATTGAAAAACTATTCTCGATATAGTGCCCAGCCACAAATGGTAGATTTTGGTTCAGGGCCAGGCTTGAGCAATTTTGAGACCGCAGGCCTAATCAACTATTTCGAGGATCTAAAAAGAGCGAAAACGCCGCCCTGGGCCAAAAGATGCCGTTTGGGGTGGCACGAGGGAGAAAATTATGGCAACAGGAATACGAGATAAAGTGGCAATCATCGGGATGGGCTGCACCCGTTTCGGCGAACGCTGGGACGCAGGGGCCGAAGAACTGATGGTGGAGGCCTTTGAAGAGTGCCTGGGTGATGCCGGCATCGAGAAGCAGGATATCGGGGCCGCCTGGCTGGGAACCTGCATGGAAGAAATCAATGTCGGTAAAACCGGTATGCCGCTGGCCACCACCCTGCGTCTGCCGATGATTCCGGTCACCCGGGTGGAAAACTACTGTGCTACCGGAACGGAGGCTTTTCGGGGCGCCTGCTACGGGGTAGCCTCCGGAGCCTATGATATCTGCCTGGCCCTGGGGGTAGAAAAACTAAAAGATACGGGCTACGGAGGCCTGCCCAACCCGGGATCCGGTCATGGCAGCCTCTCCTGGCAGTGGTGGCCCAATCTGACCGCACCCGGTTCCTTCGCCCAATTGGCCTCCGCCTACGCCGCCAAGTATAAAGTCCCGGACAAGGACCTCAAAAGGGCCATGGCCCACGTCTCGGCCAAAAGCCACGACAATGGTCTCTTGAACCCCAAGGCGCACCTGCGCAAAAAAGTGACCATCGACCAGGTCATGGCGTCACCCATTATCGCCCACCCGCTTGGCCTGTTTGACTGCTGCGGCGTGTCGGACGGTGCCGCGTGCGCCATCGTGACCACGCCTGAAATTGCCAAAAAATTGGGCAAAAAGGACTTTGTGTCGGTCAAAGCCCTCCAGTTGGCCTTGAGCAGCGGCGAAGAAGTCGGGTACAACGACTGGGACGGCGATCATTTCATGACCACCACCAAATGCAGCCGCACAGCCTATGAAGAGGCCGGCATCACGGATCCCAAAGAAGAAATCAGCATGATGGAGGTTCACGACTGTTTCTCCATTACGGAGCTGGTGACCATGGAAGACCTGCACATTTCCGAAAGAGGCAAAGCGGTCCGCGACATCCTGGACGGCTTCTACGACCTGGACGGCACCGTACCGTGCCAGGTGGATGGCGGCCTCAAATGCTTCGGACACCCCATCGGAGCATCCGGCTTGCGAATGCTCTATGAAATGTACCTGCAGCTGTACGGCCGGGCCGGGGAGCGGCAAATCGAAAATCCGCGCTACGGTCTGACCCATAACCTGGGCGGGTTTCCGTTCCAGAACATCTGCAGTATTTCGATTATAGGCAAGTATGATGGTTAGAAAACAAACCTGCTACCGCGACGATAAGCGGTTGTGGGCGGCGTCATCCTGATGAGCGGAGCGACGAAGCATCCCCTCCCATTGAGCACTTTCATTACCTGGGAGAGACTCTTCGCTACGCTCAGAGTGACAGATTCTATCATACGATTTTAAGTGGAGACGCATCATGTTTGAATTGACTCGGTCGCAAAAAGAGGTCCAGAAGGCCGCCCGTGAATTCGCGAAGGGCGAATTCGACAAAGACCAGGCCATCGAACTGGAAAAAACAAACCAGTTCCCCGCAAAGATCTGGAAAAAAGCTGCCGATCTGGGCTTTATCGGGATTCACTTCCCGGAAGAATTTTCGGGCGGTGGATTGGGGCTGGTGGAAAATTGCCTGGTCGCAGAAGAATTCTGCCGCAAAGATTCCACCACCGGCCTGGCCCTGACCAACGCCGCCCTGGGAGGAGAGTGCCTTGCGGATTTCGGCTCTGGAGAACTGGGAGAAAAATACCTGCCGCCGGTCGCCGAAGGTGAAATTCTCTGCGCCGGTGCATTTTGTGATCCGGGTGCCCATGCGGCCTGGCCGAATACGGACACCCTGGCCATTGAAGCGGGCACCGACTTCGTTTTGACGGGTGAAAAATGCTACGTCATCAATGGTGTAACAGCCGGCTTTTTCATCGTTCTTTGTCAGACGGACCCCGCTGCCAGGCCGGCAAAGAGCTTGAGCCTGCTGCTCGTGGAAAGCGGCAGCCCCGGCCTTATGATCGAATCCCAGGGAAGAACCCTTGGCATGGGGATGAGCTCACTGGCAATGGTTCGATTTCAGGATGTCACGGTACCGCGGACCAACCTTGTCGGCAAACGCGGCAAGGGCTTTACGCTCTATGAGAGGTATCTCAACGCCAAGCGTATCACAGCTTCTGCCCAGGCCCTCGGCATAGCCCAAGGCGCCTTTGACCGGGCCCTGGCCTATGTGAAGCAACGCGAACAGTTCGACCGCAAAATCGCTCAGTTCGAGGTCACCCAGCACAAGCTGGCCGACATGGCCGTGCAAATCGAACTGGCCCGGTCGATTACCTACCGGGCAGCGGCTGAATACGACAGCAGCGGCAAAGATGCCGCCCTGCCGGCCATGGCGCGGGTGGCCACTGGGCGGGCCGCCTTTGCCGTTACGGATGAAGCCATTCAGCTCTTCGGAGGATACGGTTACATGACCGAACAGGAGGTCGAGCGCTTTTACCGCGATGCCAAGGCGCTGGAACTGTTCGGTAGCGGAGGCTCTCATCGCAAGAAGGTCATATCAAAATCTCTGCTCGGGAGGCTCTCATAATGGACATCATCCAATACTCCGAAGATCACAAACAGTTTCGTAAAGACTCGCGGGCTTTCTGTGAAAAAGAGGCGGCGCCTTTCACAGACCAGTGGGAAGCCGACCACATTGTCCCCAAGGAGATCTGGCGCAAGGTCGGCCAGGCCGGTTTCTTATGCCCTGAGGTGGCCCCTGCATATGGTGGGCGGGGTGGAAATTTTCTATACGCCCTGATCATTGCCGAGGAGATGTCGCGCACCCGACACACCGGCCTGGCCACGGCCCTGCACAGCGATGTGGTCGTACCCTATATCAGTTCTTTTGGGTCGGAAAAGATGAAACAAAAATACCTGCCAGGATGTGTCAACGGCGATATCATTACCGCCATTGCCATGACGGAACCGGATGCCGGCAGTGATCTGGCTTCGATGGGGACCACGGCCGTAGAAGAGGGCGATACAGTCAACCTGAACGGCTCGAAGACGTTTATCTCCAATGGGATCAACTGCGATCTGGTGATCGTCGCGGCTCGCGACCCGGAGGAGGAAAATCCCTACCAGGCCCTGTCACTTTATATTGTCGAAGACGGCACCCCGGGATTTACCCGGGGACGGCACCTGGACAAAATGGGCTGGTGGAGCCAGGATACCGCGGAGTTGTTCTTTTCCGGTTGCCGCATTCCGGTTGAAAACCGCATTGGAAACAAAGGTGACGGTTTTTTAATGCTTATGCAAAAGCTGCAGCAGGAACGCCTGGCCACTGCCATTGGCGGTGTGGTAACCGCCGAACGTATTCTGGAGTGGATCACCGACCACTGCAAAAATACCGAGAGAGGCGGCAAGCCCATCTCCAAATACCAGGCCGCCCAATTCGCCCTGGTGGAAATGACCACCGAAGTCAAGATCGGCCGGACGTTCCTGGACAAACTGGTCGCCGATCATGTCGAGGGCCTGGAGATCATCGTGGAAACCTCCATGGCCAAATACTGGACCACCGAAATGGCCCGGCGGGTGGCCGACCGCGCCCTGGATTTGATGGGCGAATACGGTATTCTGGAACAAAGTCCCATTGTCAGGGCGTTCCGGGATGTACGGGTAATGTCGATATTTGCGGGCACGAATGAGATTATGAAGAGTATCGCGGCTAAATTCATGGGATTATAGCCCGAAGCTGCTTCAAACAGTGCCTTCTGGCCCAATCTCGGCGTTGGGCGCGAAGTTCAAATCCTCGAAATACTCGGTGTATGCCTCCGGTTTAAACTTTGCCTCCGCCTTGATCTTGAACCAAAATCCTTTATTGAGATATCTTCTATTCCAATATATAAGGAATCTAATTATGACCAATCAAGGAGCCTTATCCGGCGTTACTGTCCTCGACCTCTCCCGGCTGCTGCCCGGCCCCTATTGCTCTATGATCCTGGCCGATCACGGCGCCCGGGTCATTGCCATCGAAGATAAAAAGCAGTACGCCAAAGACGGCCTTTTCCTGCCCAATGTATGCCGGAACAAGGAGCACATGACCCTGGACCTGAAGTCAGAGCCCGGACAGGAAATATTTGCACGCCTGGTCAAGAATGCGGATGTGGTCCTGGAAGGTTTTCGGCCTGGTGTAGTTAAGCGACTGGGTGTCGATTACGAAGCGATGCGCCGGATAAACCCGGCCATCATCTATTGCTCGGTAACCGGATACGGACAGACAGGGCCGTTTTCCGAGAAAGCCGGGCACGATGTCAATTACCTGGGCTATGCCGGCATCCTGGACATCCTGGGTGAAGCGAACCGCCCGCCCGCCATTCCGGGGGTGCAATTTGCTGATATGGCCGGCGGCGGGATGAATGCTGCCATCGGCATCCTGCTCGCCTTGTTTGCCCGCGAGAAAACCGGGCAGGGCCAGCACATCGACATCTCCATGACGGACGCCATGGTCAGCCTGCTTCCCGTCGCCCTGATCTGGCAGCAGTTTTCCGGGCAGTTTCCCGAGCGCGGCAATGCCATGCTTTCGCATCGCTATGCCTGCTACAATACCTACGAAACCGCCGACGGCCGTTATATCGCCGTGGGTGCCGTCGAGAGTCAGTTCTGGAAAACCCTGTGTGAACACCTGGGACTGTCCCAATATATCCACCTGCAGTACGATGAGGAAAAAAAGGAAGAAATCATTGCGGCTTTGCGCGACACTTTCCGGCAGAAAACCATGGCCCAGTGGGATGCGGAATTCAGCCAGATGGATGTCTGCGTCAGCGGCATCAGCAACCTGGAAGAAGTGTTGACTGATCCTCTGTTCCAGGAGCGGGAGATGGTGGTGGAACTACCCGGCGCCAACGGTCCACCGGAAAAAGCCCTGGGGGTCCCGGTAAAACTCAGCCAAACTCCCGGTACGGTCCGTAACGCATCAATAGGATTCGGAGCCAATACCGACGCCATCCTCAAAGAGCACGGCTACACGGATGAACAGATCCGGCAACTTGCAGAGCAAGATGTGATTTAGAGGAGAATACCGCATGACCCAAAAAATTCTGATTACCGGCGCATCGTCCGGCATTGGTCGGGCGCTGGCCTATGAATTGGCGGACCGTGGATACTCTCTGGCTCTGACGGCCCGGCGGCTGGAAACCCTGGAAGATATCCGGGATGATTTAAAAGCAAAACATCCGGCTGCCACGGTGGTGGTACATTCATTGGATGTGGCTGCCTATGATTCAGTTCCTGAGGTAATCTCCACCTGTGTGGCCAAACTGGGCGGCCTGGACATCCTGTTCGCCAACGCCGGTATCGGACTGGGTGAAAAGGTGGGAAAAGGGCGTTTCAGCGAAGCCCGCCAGACCATTGAAACCAACCTTTTAGGTGCTATGGCCTCTGTGGATACGGCCGTCGAACACTTCCTCGAAAAGGGCCAGGGGCACATCGTGGGTGTCGCTTCGGTGGCGGCCTTCAGGGGGCTGCCGCGCAGTTCGTCCTATAGCGCCTCCAAGGCTGGTTTCGCCATATACCTGGAGTCCCTGCGAGCGGAGGTGTTTCGTAAAAACATCCATGTCACCGTGTTGTATCCCGGCTATATCGATACCCCCCTCAACGATATGCTGCCCAGCCGGCCGTTTCTCATCACCGTTGAGAAAGGGGCCACGATCATAGCCGACCTGATCGAACGCAAAGTGAAGTCTTCCACGGTGCCGGTTTGGCCCTGGTGTATCCTGGGACGGATGCTGAAACTGCTACCCACCAGCGTGGTGGCCAAGTTGTGAGGCTAATCTCACTGCACGATTTTTAACCTGACCACTTTGGAAATCTATCATTCATATCCATACCCGCGAATCGTAGTAAAGGAATCTTCGGATGGGGTTTGAGGAAAAAGAAATTCTGAGATTGACTGAATGGGAGGTCGCAAATCTAATTCTCCCTCTCGTAACCACGGTAACGTTATATGAAGGCTCTGCCCCGATAGCGTATTTATGCAGTCGAATAGCTGAAAGCACAGGACGGTCCTGAGGCGCCTCTGGGAAGACGTATCGTGTAATACGGTCTGATCCACTTGTGGTCGTTGTCTGTTTTGAGTGGATGCAATTGGATATGGCATGAAATCATTCGACACTGCATTGCTTTATGTTTTAAGCGGTACCGGCAACACCTTTCGGGTGGCGCGCTGGATAGAAAGCCTTTTTGAACAAAACGGAATCAAAACAGATCTTAAATTTATCGAAAATGCTGACTTGCCAGAAGACTTTAAACATGCCGACCGTCAATTGACCACGCTAATGTTTCCCACGCACGGATTCATGCCGCCCTGGTCCATGATCAAATTTCTGTTCAAAATGCCCCGGCAAAAAAAAGCAAAGGCTCTGAGCATTGCCACCCGCGGTGCCATATGGATTGGACCTTTAAAGATACCGGGCGCAGCCGGTTTTGCAAACTTCTTTACCGCGTTGGTCCTCTTGTTCAAGGGGTATGATATCCGGGGATTTTTCAGTCTGGATATGGCCGCCAACATGAATAATCTCCATCCCAGCCTTACGCTGCCGGCCGTGAACGGTATTTGTAAAAAAGCGAAACGAAAAATTGAGTTTTGCATGTCTCGAGTGATGGCAGGCAAGCGACTGTTGTTTACCCTGAACAACCTGTATGAAGGCATTGTGACATGCCTGATATTCTGGTTGATTCCGATATTTCCGATTCTCTATCTGATTTTTGCTAAAGCAAGCATGGCGAAAATCATGTTTGCCAACAACAATTGCGTGTCCTGTGGGATGTGTACCAAAATCTGCCCAAACCAGGCGATTGAAATGAAAAGCTTCTTTGGGAAGAAGCGACCGTTCTGGACCTATCACTGCGAGAACTGCATGCGCTGCATGGGCTATTGTAGAAAGAAGGCGGTTGAGGCCGGGCACTCCTATATTCTCTTGCACACCTTTATTATGGCTGTCCCGGTGGTTGCAAATATCACGACGGGGTGGACCAACGCCATTGGAGATATTTTGGGGATTAATAACGACTGGCTCATGGTATTGGTGGAAGCGCTATATTATATACCGGCTCTTTTTTTATCCTACTGGGTATTCTGGATGTCAATCCGGATTCCGGCGGTTAATACGATATTCAGTTTTACGACGCTGACCCATTATTTCAAACGGTTTCATGATCCGGAAACCCGGGTTAAATCTCTGGTGAAAAGGCAGAAAAAGAAAGATATAATCAAGACCGACCATGAGGATATGATACTTAATTCAAACAAGTAAAATACACCGGTTGCGCGCCGGTGATTTTGATGGTTCTCCTTTCAACGAAAAGACAAAATATATTATGAATGTAGAGTTAAGGTATTTTTCAGGTACAGGCAACTCATATAAAATCATAGATACGTGTAAAGAAGTGTTCATTCAAAGCGACTGTGAAGTTTCCCTTTTTTCTATTACCGACATCGCCAATATAAACGAAGAAGCCGATATAATAGGTTTTTACTTTCCAGTTTATGCGTTCGGAATTCCGCGAATATGCGGACAGTATTTATTGAATTTGCCAAATTTTAAAAACCCCATAAATACGTTTATTTTGATTACGGCCGGTGACCCGGAGGAAGCCGGGTTTTCTGTAAAAGAAAGCACTACAATTTTGGGAAAGAAAGGACTTGATGTAACTTATAGTGCAGTTATTCACATGCCTGCGAATTGGACAGTATCAATGAACCCGCCACCCAAAAAAGAAGCTCAATTGATAATCAACACCGGCGTAAATAGGGCAAAGGAAATAGTCCCAGACATTCTGGATGGTGTGCGTCGCCAGCACACCTTCAATTATCCATCAAGATATAGCAAATTTGGTTTCTATAAAGATTATTATATGTTCAAATGGTTGGGCGTCAGTAATTTGTGGAGGGATTTCAGGACAGATGAAACGTGTGATTCGTGTGCATTGTGTGAAAAAATCTGCCCAACAAGTAGCATCCAAATCGTAAATACCAGGCCTCAATGGTTTAAGACCTGCGAACAATGCATGCGTTGTGTAAATTATTGTCCGCAACAAGCAATTTTTCAAAAAGGAACAGGCAGTATCAAAGGTAAAAACATATATCACGAACCTACTTTTAAACCACTAAAAACAAAAAAGCATAACAAAACGAATGCAACCGACGTAACAATCAATGCGGCTGATTAGCGGCGCTTCAGATTCTGGCATGATCTCCATTTTCATTCAACCCTAAGGGAGAACTGTTATGACCCAAGTGTTTCAGCCCGCGGTTCTTGGTTCCCTGGAACTGCAAAACCGGCTCATCCATTCCGCCACTTTCGAATGCATGGCTGATGAAAACGGCGCGGTAACCGATCATTTGGTAAAACGCTATGTCAACCTGGCCAAAGGAGAAGTGGGTCTGATCATCCCCGGCCATCTGTATGTGCATCCCAGGGGAAAAGCGTATGCCGGGCAGACGGGTATTCATGATGACCGGTTGATTCCCGGGTTATCCCGCCTGGTCGACGCGGTGCATGCTGCCGGCGGGCTTATCGCCTTTCAGCTGGCCCACGGCGGGAGGCAGTGTCCTAAGAAAGTCATTGAAAAAGCTCCTTTGGCGCCCCATGGGTTCGGCCGGGATCCCGCTAGCCTGAACAAACCGGCGGCTGCCACCGATGCCGATATCCAGGAGGTGATCGCTTCATTTGCAAAGGCCGCCCAAAGGGCCTTTGATGCCGGGGCGGATGCCATCCAAATCCATTGCGCCCATGGGTATTTGCTCAATGAGTTCCTCTCCCCCTTTTTTAACCGAAGGCATGATCAATGGGGGGGCTCACCGGAGAACAACTTCCGTCTGCTCAAGCATATCATCCTGGCCATTCAACAAACGGCGGGGCAAGACAGGGTGGTTATAGTCAAAATGAATACAGATGATTTTACCCCCAAAAAGGGCATCACCCCGGACTTGGCGACCCAATACGCAGCCTGGCTGGCAGATCTGGGCGTAGCGGCCCTGGAGGTGTCCAGCGGGACCTATTACACCTTTCATACGGTGCGTGGCGAAGTTCCCATCGACGACCTGGCCTGGGCCCTGCCCTGGTGGATGCGGCCCCTGGCCACGGTGATTTTCAAAAAGCAGGTTTTTCCCTGCCGGTTCCAGAAGCTGTATCATCTTCCGGCGGCGGAAAAAATTAAACCGGTGGTCGGCGATATGTCTCTGATTCTGGTGGGAGGGGTGAGAACGCTCAGCGAAATGGATAAGGTTTTGTCAGCATCAAAAGCGGATTTTCTATCCATGAGCCGCCCCTTTATCCGAGAGCCGTTTCTGGCCAAACGCATGCAACAGGGTAAAACCAAAGAAGCTACCTGCATTTCCTGCAACAAATGCTTTGCCGCAGTTTTCAACGGCCTGCCGTTGCGGTGTTATGTCGACGGCCTGCCCTAAAAGCCGGTGATACAGATGGCCTTTGAAATAGACCAAGGAATACGAGCACTAATCCTCGGTCTGCATCAGTTGACGTCGGCCAAGGAATCTTGGCAATAATCCACAGTAGGTACTCTATTAGGCAGATTCTACCAAGATCATTCCATCTTTGCCACATTCAGCAGTAACACGTTGTATCAATTCATTAGATACAGATTTGTTGAACGCGTCTTTCTCATCCGCAGGAACACCAAATTCAAGAAAGAAACCCTCGAAACCCCTCGGAGACCAAGTAGTGATGAATCTGCTCTCTTCAGATGTATTGTTTCTAAAGGTATGGACCCCATTAGTAGGAATAATGAGACTTTCACCTTTGTCCAACGTATGCCATATCCCGTCATGTAGTATGTCTAATTGTCCGCTTATAATATGAAACAACTCTGGAGCATCTTTGTGATAATGAGGTGGGGGGCCAGGTACATTCGGAGTGGCAGACACCTCCAGTAGTGAATATTCTCCTATTGTTTCAACATATGTTACTTTATGTCCAAGTACCCAGAGGTGTTTATTTGCATTCATGTTAGCCTCCAGCATATCCATAAAAAGAACAGAATTTTTCATTTATGAGTCAATGTTGACTTTATGAGATAAAAGTAATATCATGAAACCATGATGTCAAGAATGAGCTTAAAAAAAGGCCGTACCAATCAAAAACTAAGGACCCGCAAAGCCCTGCTTGAGGCTGCAAGTCTCTTAGTAAAAAAGGGGATCAATCCGACACTTGCAGACGTGGCTGAAGAAGCACTGGTCTCTAAAGCTACTGCATATCGTTACTTCCCGAGTCTGGATGCATTACTCTTGGAAGTTTCCTTAGATCAGAAGGTTGAAGCGCCAGAACATATTCTCCGTAATGTTGATGAATTGAATTTAGAAGAACGGGTTGCAAAAGTTCATGATTTTTTACACCAATTGGTCGTTCAAAATGAACAACCGTTTAGGCTGTTCTTCCGCGCATCCATGGAGCAATGGCTGCAGTCTGAAGGAACCCCCGCAGCACCTATCCGTGGTGCTCGTAGGATTCCAATACTTGAACTCGCCCTCGCACCATATAAAAAAAGTATGGACAGTAAAACCTATGATAAATTGTTGTATGCATTGAGTACAGTGGTCGGGATTGAACCATTCATAGTATTAACTGACGTCTGCCAAATCGATCCGGAAAAAGGCCGCGACATAACAAGATGGGCCGTTAAGGCCTTAGTTGATGCAGCCTTAAAGCAAGAATAAAAGGACATAAATCGGCGTGAAAGCAACTTGAGCCTTGGAGACCTCGTCAAGCACATGTCATAGGAAAAATATTACCGGGAATACCCAAGCACAACAATGGTTCAAATCATGCAGGTATCTGCTATGTATCAAAGGTGTTGAAAATATTGTGGTATGCTCAAAACTGAGTGCGGCTGATACCTGAGATATCCATTTTATATCACCCGAAAATTGTGAAATTTGATATATTGGCTTAGTGGCAAGATATGCCTAAGTTCGGACATTTCGAAATTACGGCGGCTTCTGACAGGGTAGATATTTAATTGAAAAAGTTAAGATCTTCCCAAACAGTTTGAGATAGACGATAAGCGCCATCCCTGGCCCCAAAAGAAGACCAGGGTATGGCGCGCGGTCGTCCTCTCGGGTATAAATGTTTTGCCGAACAATAATACCCAAAGGAGGACACAATGACCGCAACTAAGAAGTTAGCACACAAACGCCTGACCTTG